>Ga0208643_1000815_pt1 | contig 19262 bp, 16 predicted proteins | sample VirMetDEL_Nov_12_FD_184516 | JGI IMG/M metagenome (GOLD analysis project Ga0208643, IMG submission 184516) | Aqueous microbial communities from the Delaware River and Bay under freshwater to marine salinity gradient to study organic matter... | ecosystem: Environmental > Aquatic > Marine >... | reverse complement strand
AGACGTTACTATGAAAGTGAAAGTAGCTATTTTAGGCTGTAGCGGACGTATGGGCCGTAATTTAATACAAGCGGCTATTGAGCACAAATCGATAGAGCTCATTGGTGGCAGTGTTCGCAAAGGCTCATCATTTGAAAGCTTTGATCTGGGTGAAATAGCAGGTATTGGTTCAATTGGTCATAAAACCACAACCGATTATCAAACTTTACTGGCAGCAGACGTGTTAATTGATTTTACCTCAATTGAAGCCACGCTTGAACACATACAATGGTGTAAACAGCATAATAAAGCTTTAGTTATCGGTACAACCGGTTTTTCAGACCAGCAAGTAGAAACCATCAAAGCTGCTGGCGAACATATCCCCTTAGTTTTAGCACCCAATACCAGTGTCGGCGTAAATTTACTGTTTAAGTTGCTTGAAATCACTGCCAAAGCAATTGGCGACTATACTGATATAGAAATTTTTGAAGCCCATCACAGATTTAAAAAAGATGCGCCTTCTGGCACTGCCGTGAAAATGGGCCAAGTGATTGCAGATACCTTGGGTCGAGACTTAAATAAAGTCGCAGTTTACGGTCGAGAGGGGATCACTGATGAAAGAGATCCTAGCACTATCGGCTTCGCCACTGTGCGCGCTGGCGATATTGTTGGCGAACATACGGCATATTTTGCCGATATTGGTGAACGACTAGAATTAACGCATAAAGCTAGTTCTCGTATGACTTTTGCATTAGGAGCAATGCGAGCAGCATTTTGGTTAAGTGAAGCTCCAGCGGGTTATTACGACATGCAAGATGTTTTGGGCTTGAAAGATTAAGAGCAATTCATTAAAGCGTAATAAAGGTATTAGATTTGCTATAACTAAGCCACTTAAGTGAATTAAAACCTGACTAATTGGTTAGTATTTTAGGGCTTTTTATATAGATAAGTATTGTTTTTGGCGTCTTTGCAGCAATATCGTCAAAAACAGAGGTTTTTCACAATTATTACTAGACGAAAGAAGCTTTCAAGCGTAAAATAAGTGGATTTTGTCAAAAATTTACAGTTCATGATGAACTGGCTTAGGTTTTTGGCATTTTTTGTACGTATCGCTTTTACAGTTAATGGTAAGTTTTTAGTTGTTTACCATTAATATTCTTTCTTCTTAACGGAGGTTAAATTGACTAAATCTGCCATGTTAGTGCTTGAAGACGGCACTGTATTTAAGGGCACCGCTATCGGTGCAGAAGGAGCGGCTGTTGGTGAAGTAGTATTCAATACTTCAATGACCGGCTACCAAGAAATTCTGACTGATCCCTCTTATGCAGAGCAAATTGTTACCCTAACGTATCCACATATAGGTAACACAGGTACCAATAGTGAAGATGAAGAATCTAGCACTATTTGGGCTAAAGGTTTAGTTATTCGTGACTTACCGCTATTAGCGAGTAATTTTCGTAGTGAACAAAGTTTAAGCGACTACTTAAAAGCAAAAAATATTTTAGGTATTGCTGATATTGACACCCGAAAACTCACCCGTATATTACGTGAGAAAGGTGCACAAAATGGTTGCATAATTGCGGGTGACTTAGCTGACGAAAGTGCAGAAGAAGCAAAGGCTCTAGCACAAGCACAAAGTTTCCCGGGCCTTAAGGGCATGGACTTAGCAAAAGTTGTTTCTACCAAAGAAGCTTACCAGTGGACTGAAGGTAGCTGGCAGCTAGGAAAAGGCCATACTTGTTTTGCAGATAAACCAGAAAAGCTACCATTTCATGTGGTTGCCTACGATTTCGGTGCTAAACGTAATATTCTACGTATGTTAGTTGACCGTGGTTGTAAGCTTACTGTAGTACCTGCACAAACCTCAGCTGAAGAAGTATTAGCCATGAACCCCGATGGTATTTTCTTATCCAATGGCCCTGGCGACCCTGAGCCGTGTGATTATGCCATCAGCGCAATTAAACAATTCTTAACCACAGATATTCCCGTTTTTGGTATCTGTTTAGGTCATCAACTGCTTGGTTTAGCTAGTGGTGCTAAAACCGTTAAAATGAAATTTGGTCATCATGGTGGCAACCACCCAGTAAAAGACTTCGAACGTAACGTTGTGATGATCACCGCACAAAACCATGGCTTTGCAGTTGATGAAAATAATTTACCTGAAAACTTAACAGTGACGCATACCTCACTATTTGATGGCTCAATTCAAGGTATTCATCGTACAGATAAGCCAGCCTTTAGCTTTCAAGGTCATCCTGAAGCGAGCCCAGGTCCTGCAGATGCAGCGCCTTTGTTCGACCACTTTATTGACTTAATCGTTGCTGCAAAAAAAGCTTAGCCCCTAGACAAGAGAAGAGAGATTATAAAATGGCAAAACGTACTGATTTAAAAACTATCTTGATCTTAGGCGCAGGCCCAATTGTGATTGGCCAAGCATGTGAGTTTGATTATTCTGGCGCACAAGCGTGTAAAGCACTGCGCGAAGAAGGCTACCGCGTTGTATTGGTTAACTCGAACCCTGCAACGATAATGACAGATCCAGAAATGGCCGATGCAACGTATATCGAACCGATTCATTGGGAAGTTGTCCGTAAAATAATTGAAAAAGAACGTCCTTGTGCCGTATTACCGACAATGGGCGGTCAAACGGCATTGAACTGTGCGCTTGAGCTAGAAGCAAAAGGCGTATTGAAAGAATTCAACGTTGAGATGATTGGCGCTACGGCTGATGCGATAGATAAAGCTGAAGACCGCAGTCGTTTCGACAAAGCCATGAAAGCGATTGGTTTAGACACACCACGTGCTGAAATAGTACATACCCTTGAAGAAGCGCATGCGGCCAGTAAAAATCTAGGTTTCCCTTGTATTATTCGTCCATCGTTTACTATGGGGGGTAGCGGTGGCGGTATTGCTTATAACCGTGAAGAATTTACTGAAATTTGTACCCGTGGTTTAGATCTTTCTCCGACATCAGAGCTATTGATTGATGAATCATTAATCGGTTGGAAAGAATATGAAATGGAAGTGGTTCGCGACAAAAATGATAACTGTATCATTATTTGTTCGATTGAAAACTTCGACCCTATGGGCATTCATACTGGTGATTCAATTACCGTAGCACCCGCTCAAACGCTAACCGATAAAGAATACCAAATCATGCGTAACGCATCGATTGCCGTATTACGTGAAATCGGTGTTGAAACCGGTGGTTCCAACGTACAGTTTGGTATTTGTCCTAACACAGGTCGCATGGTGATCATTGAGATGAACCCAAGGGTATCTCGTTCTTCAGCATTAGCGTCAAAAGCAACGGGTTTCCCTATTGCTAAAATTGCCGCAAAACTTGCTGTAGGTTATACCCTTGATGAATTAACTAACGATATTACCGGTGGTGCTACACCGGCATCATTTGAGCCAACTATTGATTACGTAGTCACTAAAATCCCACGTTTTAACTTTGAAAAGTTTGCTGGTGCGGAAGATAGATTAACCACGCAAATGAAATCAGTAGGCGAGGTGATGTCAATTGGTCGTAACCAACAAGAATCACTACAAAAAGCATTACGTGGATTGGAAGTGGGCGTGAATGGTTTTGACCCTATGGTTGATGTCACTCAACCGGGTGCTAAAACCAAAATAATGCATGAACTACAAGAGGCTGGTGCTGATCGCATTTGGTACATTGCTGATGCATTTCGTTTAGGGTTAAGTGTCGATGATATTTTCCGCCTAACCAATATCGACCGTTGGTTCTTAGTGCAAATTGAAGATATTGTTTTAGAAGAAGCGAAAGTTGCCGAAGGTGGTTTAAAAGTATTAACACCGAGCTATTTACGTAAACTAAAACGTAAAGGTTTTGCTGATTCACGTTTAGCCGACATTATTGGTGTCGCAGAAGCTGAAATTCGCAAAAAACGTCATAATGCCAATATTTTCCCAGTATATAAACGAGTTGATACCTGTGCGGCGGAATTTAGTTCAGATACCGCTTATATGTACTCTACTTATGATGAAGAGTGTGAAGCTAACCCGACAGATAAAGAATCAATCATGATCTTAGGTGGCGGTCCAAACCGTATCGGCCAAGGAATTGAATTTGATTACTGTTGTGTGCATGCGGCACTAGCATTACGTGAAGATGGTTATGAAACCATTATGGTTAACTGTAATCCTGAAACTGTTTCAACTGATTACGATACCTCTGACCGCTTATATTTCGAATCAATTACTTTTGAAGATGTACTTGAAATTGTTCGTATTGAAAAGCCTAAAGGCGTTATCGTGCAATATGGTGGTCAAACGCCACTTAAATTGGCCCGTGCGTTAGAAGCTGCAGGTGTGCCAATTATTGGTACTTCACCCGATGCGATTGACCGCGCTGAAGACAGAGAGCGTTTTCAGCAAGCCGTAGACCGCTTAGGTTTATTGCAACCAGAAAATGCGACCGTCACTTCAATTGACGAAGCGATGGCAAAAGCTGAAGCTATTGGTTTTCCATTAGTGGTTCGTCCATCATATGTATTGGGTGGCCGTGCGATGGAAATTGTTTACGACCTAGAGGACCTACGCCGTTATATGACGGAAGCGGTAAGTGTTTCAAATGATTCGCCAGTATTACTTGACCATTTCCTAGATGACGCCATTGAAGTTGATATTGATGTGGTATGTGATGGCACTGATGTTGTTGTTGGTGGCATTATGCAGCATATCGAACAAGCGGGTGTGCACTCAGGTGACTCAGCATGTTCATTACCTGCTTACAGTTTAAGCCAAGAAGTACAAGACGTTATGCGCAAGCAAGTCACTGACTTAGCGTTCGAATTAGGTGTTATTGGCTTAATGAACACACAAATGGCTGTTAAAGACGATAAGGTTTACTTAATTGAAGTAAATCCTCGTGCTGCACGTACTATTCCGTTTGTATCGAAAGCAACGGCGGTACCTTTAGCGAAAGTAGGTGCTCGCGTAATGGCAGGTAAATCATTGAAAGAACAAGGAATAACAAAAGAAGTTATTCCACCATACTTTTCAGTTAAAGAAGTCGTGATCCCATTCAACAAGTTCCACGGTAGTGACCCGTTAGTTGGGCCAGAAATGCGTTCAACCGGTGAAGTGATGGGCGTTGGTGACACCTTTGAAGAAGCTTACGCTAAAGCTAATTTAGGTGCTGGCGTATCAGTACCAAAAGATGGCCGCGCATTAATTTCTGTACGTAATAGTGATAAAGGTCGTGTTGTTGAACTAGCTAAACAAATGGTTGCTTTGGGTTATGAACTAGACGCTACTCACGGTACTGCGGTTATGCTTGGTGAAGCTAATATTCCATGTCGCTTAGTGAATAAAGTACATGAAGGTCGTCCACACATTCTTGATAGAATTAAGAATGGTGAGTACAACTACATTATTAACACTACTGAAGGTCGCAAAGCGATTGAAGATTCTAAAGTGTTACGTGGTGGTGCTTTACGTTACAAAGTCGCATATACTACAACTCTGAACGCTGCATTTGCTGCTTGCCAATCACATGCTGCAGATGACCGTAATATCGTAACCTCAATACAAGAGTTACATAAACGTTGTAAATAATTTATATTAAAGCGGTCTTTATCCTAATATTGACCGCTTATCGATAAACGTTGTGTAAGCGAATTATTTTCTAAAGGTGGTTATCTATGAAAAATTGCATAGATAAGCCGCCTTTCTTGTTAGAAAAAGAAGAGTAAAATGACAAAATATCCAATGACATTGCTTGGCGCTGAGCAATTAAAAGAAGAATTAAGAATTCTAAAAACAGAAAAACGTCCTCGTATTGTTAAAGATATTGCTGATGCGCGTGAGCATGGTGACTTAAAAGAAAATGCTGAATACCATGCCGCTAAAGAAGAGCAAGGCTTTTGTGAGGGGCGTATTCAAGATATCGAAGGTCGCTTATGTAATGCACAAGTTATCGACGTCACAAAAATACCCAATACGGGTAAAGTTATTTTTGGTGTTACAGTAACCTTATTAAATATCGATACCGAAGTAGAAGTGACTTATAAAATTGTTGGCGATGATGAAGCCGACTTTAAAACAGGTCGTATTTCGTTAAACTCACCTATTGCTCGTGGTTTAATTGGTAAAGAGGTGGACAGTGAAATCGAAATTACTACTCCTGGTGGTGTGGTTGAGTATGAAATTGTTGCGGTAGAGCACATTTAATTATCAGTCTTATTTGCTAAACGCAGCTCATCTTAAAGTAAGTGCGTTTAATATCATTAAAGCCAGTAATTAGGAAACACTAAGCTACTGGTTTTTTTTTGCCTGAAGTACGTCGTTATGTTGACAGCTGATAGCACTAACATTTTTATAACCTATACGTTGTAATTGTTCTGCAGCTAAAGCGGCACGACCACCAGAAGCGCAATGTAAATAAATTTCCATATCCGGATCTGGGCAGTATTTAGCAATATTCATTTCTAAAACGCCTCGAGGAATTTGTAACGAATTTTCAATTATTGAGGCGTTGCTCTCTGCAGGCTCTCTGACATCAATAAAGATCGCTTGTTTATTTTTGAACGCCTGTGTCGCACTAACACAGTTAACCGATGCTTTCGCCTGAGCAACTAATTCTGGTACTGATAAAATCATTTCAACATCCATAGATAATTCACGTGTATGTTTTAGTTTATGATAAAGATAAAAATTTGTATATTAGTTTTTACTAATATAGTGTTTTGACTTTCTAAAGACATAAAAAAAGGGCATCAGCCCTTTTTTGAATAAAATTTAATTATTAACTCATTAAATTTTTGGAATACGTATTTTCTTTTCTTCGGTTTGGCGATAAATAACTAAGGTTTTACCGATCACTTGCACTTTAGTCGCGTTTGTTTCACGACAAATCGCATCAACAATGAGTGCTTTATTCTCACGATCATCAGTAGGAATTTTAATTTTGATTAATTCGTGATGATTTAAAGCGAAGTCAATTTCGGCAACTACCGCTTCGGTAAGACCGTTATTACCTAGTAATACAACGGGTTTAAGGCTATGAGCAAGGCCTTTTAAATACTGAATTTGTTTTTTATTTAAGTTCATTAACAATTTTCGTTACAAGTTAGCTTGAATTATCACTATTTTACCTCCATCTAGTTTGTAATACTAATATTGTTTACAAAGCGAGAGCTTTTTAACGTACTTTTATCGCTTGTTTTTCGTTAAGATAGTCTGCAGTTATTACAATAGTAAATAACATTAACGAATATCCTGAAGATAAGTAACGCTTTAATAGCATAAATATATAAGTGGATTGAATGAGTAAAAATAAGGTCAGTGTCAGTAGTGCTCGATGGTTAAAAGAGCATTTTGATGATGAATATGTAAAAAAGGCGCAAAGATTAGGGCTTAGATCACGCGCTGTTTTTAAAATTGAAGAAATTAACAAAAAAGATAAACTCATTAAGCCAGGCATGAAAGTGGTTGATTTAGGCGCGGCTCCAGGCGGTTGGTCTGAATACGCAACGAAAGTTGTGGGGGATAGCGGGCAAGTTGTTGCATGCGACATTTTAGCTATGGACCCTATTGCAGGTGTTGATTTTCTGCAAGGTGATTTTCGAGAAGAAGCCGTACTTGATGCTTTATTGACCCGAATTAATGGTAAAAATATCGATGTTGTTATGTCTGATATGGCAGCAAACTTTACCGGTAATGACACCGCAGACGCGGCTCGAAGCATGTATTTAGTAGAGTTAGCGCTAGATATGTGCAATCAAGTTTTAAAGAAAAATGGCGCTTTTGTAGTGAAAGTGTTTCAAGGAGAGGGCTTTGAGCAATTTATGAAAGATGCTCGAGCCGCATTTAAAACCGTTAAAACTCGCAAGCCAGAATCGTCACGTGCTCGTTCACGTGAAGTTTATCTAGTGGCGACCGGCTTTAAATTGTAGTAAATTAGGTGGAATTATTTCATCGCACCATTTTGAACATTAGCAAGAGGTCATTAAGTTGAGCGATATGGCAAAAAATCTTATTTTATGGTTAGTTATTGCAGTTGTATTAATGTCTGTTTTCCAAAGTTTTACTCCTGGAAGCGGCAAAGATCAACAAGTGGATTACACACAATTTATCCAAGACGTACGTCAAGGGCAGATTAGAGAAGTTGACGTTGATAGAAATGGCGTTATTAATGGTATTAATCGTAGTGGCGAAAAGTTTGTTACTGTTATACCCGGTGGTTATGATCGTGATTTAATCAACGATTTAGTTAAGAAAGGCGTTAATGCTTCAGGTGAACTACCAGAAGAGCCTAGTTTCTTAATGACTATCTTTGTATCTTGGTTCCCAATGATATTGCTTATTGGTGTCTGGATTTTCTTCATGCGTCAAATGCAAGGTGGCGGCGGTAAAGGCGCGATGAGCTTCGGTAAATCGAAAGCGCGTTTATTAGGCGAAGATCAAATTAAAACAACTTTTGCTGATGTTGCCGGTTGTGACGAAGCAAAAGAAGAAGTATCTGAGTTAGTCGACTACTTGAAAGACCCATCACGTTTTCAAAAGCTAGGTGGACGTATTCCATCAGGCGTATTAATGGTTGGTCAACCGGGTACCGGTAAAACACTATTAGCCAAGGCCATTGCGGGTGAAGCGAAAGTACCGTTCTTTACTATTTCAGGTTCAGACTTTGTTGAAATGTTTGTTGGTGTTGGTGCCTCTCGTGTGCGTGACATGTTCGAACAAGCTAAAAAATCAGCGCCTTGTATTATTTTCATCGATGAAATTGATGCGGTTGGTCGCCAACGTGGCGCCGGTATGGGTGGTGGTCACGATGAACGTGAGCAAACACTTAACCAAATGCTAGTTGAAATGGATGGTTTTGAAGGTAATGAAGGGGTAATCGTTATTGCCGCAACTAACCGTCCAGACGTATTAGACCCTGCGTTACTTCGTCCAGGCCGTTTTGACCGTCAAGTCACTGTTGGTTTACCGGATATTCGTGGCCGTGAACAAATTCTTAAGGTGCATATGCGTAAAGTACCTTTAGGTGATGATGTTAAAGCATCGGTAATTGCCCGTGGTACCCCAGGTTTTTCAGGTGCTGATTTAGCTAACTTAGTTAACGAAGCAGCATTGTTTGCCGCCCGTGCAGCACGTCGTGTTGTTGGTATGGCAGAGTTTGAAAAAGCTAAAGATAAAATCATGATGGGCTCTGAACGTCGCTCAATGGTGATGAGTGAAACTGAGAAAGAAATGACCGCTTATCATGAAGCAGGTCACGCTATTGTCGGTCGCTTAGTGCCAGATCATGATCCCGTTTATAAAGTCAGTATTATGCCACGTGGTCGTGCGTTAGGTGTGACTATGTATTTACCAGAGCAAGACCGTTTTAGTCATAGTAAACAACATTTAGAAAGTAATATTTCATCACTGTATGGTGGTCGTATTGCTGAAGAAATGATTTATGGTTTTGAAAAAGTTTCAACAGGCGCTTCAAATGATATTGAACGTGCCACGCAACTTGCTCGTAAAATGGTTACGCAGTGGGGTTTTTCTCAAAAAATGGGACCAATGCTATTTGCTGAAGAAGAAGGTGAAGTGTTTTTAGGTAGAACATCATCTAAATCACTGAACATGTCTGACGAAACAGCACGCGCTATTGATGAAGAAATTAAAGACTTTGTTAATCGTAACTATGAACGTGCGGCGACTATCTTAAAAGAAAATGAAGATATTTTGCATGCGATGAAAGATGCGTTAATGGAATATGAAACCATTGATGCCTTACAAGTAGATGATCTAATGAATCGTACTAAAGTTCGCCCACCGGCTGATTTCGATGGTACGAGCTCTGATGATAAATCAGATGACAATGCTGACTCTAGTAAACCATCAGCAAAAAAAAATGATGAGAAAAAAGGAACAACTGAATCTTCAAGCTCAACGGAACCTTCAGATATTCCTGCTAAATAAATAGCAATGTATGACCGAAAAGCCTCAATGGTTAAATCGTTTGATTTATCAGCTGTTGAGGCTTTAACTTATGTAAAGTTTGAAGATTATTTATCAACAAAATGAATAAAGAGTATATGCAGGTAACTGAACTTAATTGTCCAAATTCAAGCCTAGACTTATCGATACCGCAAGTGATGGGGATTCTTAACCTTACCCCAGATTCATTTTCAGATGGTGGTAAGTACACGCAACTAGAGCTTGCGCTAGCACAAGTTGAATGTATGATCGCTGATGGCGCTAGCATTATTGATATCGGCGGTGAGTCGACACGACCTGGCGCTTTAGATGTCAGTGAAGAAGATGAGTTAGCACGGGTTATTCCTGTACTTATAGCGATTAAACAACGTTTTAATGTTGTAGTGTCTATTGATACTAGCAAAGCCTCAGTAATGAGCGCAGCGATAGCCGCAGGTGCCGACATGATTAATGATGTAGCTGCGCTACGAAATGAAGGCTGCTTAGCGGCGGTGGCACAAAGCACTATCCCGGTTTGTTTAATGCATATGCAAGGTTTACCTCGTACCATGCAGAATAATCCAAGCTATGAGCATGTTATTAACGATATTGTGGCGTTTTTTCAACAGCGAATTGAAGCTTGCGTTAATGCCGGTATTGCAAGAGAGCGAATCATTTTAGATCCAGGCTTTGGTTTTGGAAAAACACTCGAACAAAATTTTCATTTGTTAGCTCACTTATCTGCATTTAGCCAACTGAAACAGCCTTTATTGATCGGGATTTCGCGTAAATCTATGATTGGAAATTTATTAAATCGAGATGTTAAACAACGTCTTGCTGGTAGCATAAGCGCTGCCGTTATTGCAGCCCAGCAAGGGGCTAATATTATTCGTGTTCATGATGTCCAAGAAACTGTGGACGCATTGAAAGTATTACAAGCCGTTACTGATAATCAGTAAACAGTTAGGATTAAAGAGCTAGTTGCAAAGCCATTAGCTCAATGGAGAAACTCATGTCAGAAAGAAGATATTTCGGTACCGATGGAATTCGTGGATTAGTCGGCCAATACCCAATTACCCCACAATTTGTTATGAAGTTGGGTTATGCCGCCGGACGTGTTTTAGCTGCACAAGGCACTAAAAAAGTACTCATTGGTAAAGATACACGTATATCAGGTTACATGTTGGAATCAGCATTAGAGGCAGGGTTCTCTGCAGCGGGTATTGATATAGGCTTGCTCGGGCCTATGCCAACGCCAGGCATTGCTTATTTAACAAAAACCTTTCGTGCGGAAGCGGGCATTGTTATTAGCGCGTCGCATAATCCATTTTACGATAATGGTATAAAATTTTTCTCTCAAGACGGACAAAAGTTACCCGATGACGTTGAATTAGCTATTGAAGCTGAATTAGATAAAGAAATGGGCTGTGTTGAATCAGCGCATTTAGGTAAAGCTAATCGCATTGAAGATGCTGCTGGGCGTTATATTGAATTTTGTAAAAGTAACTTTCCAAATCAGTTTTCATTGAAAAACATGAAAATCGTGGTAGATTGCGCCAATGGTGCCACTTATCACATAGCCCCTAAAGTTTTTCGAGAGCTAGGCGCAGAAGTTATTGAAATTGGCACTTCGCCAAATGGCACTAATATTAATCATGAATGTGGTGCAACATCGATGGCAGCAATCAGTGCTGCTGTTTTAGAGCATCAAGCCGATCTCGGCATCGCATTAGATGGTGACGGTGATAGGTTAATGATGGTTGATCATACCGGTTATGTTATTGATGGTGACGAGTCGATTTATGTCATCGCATTTAATGATTTACAAAGCGGTAATATCGACGGCGGTGTTGTTGGTACCTTAATGAGCAATATGGGGCTAGAACTAGCGCTAGCTGATATGGGGATTCCATTCGCCCGCAGTAAGGTCGGTGACCGCTACGTGATGGAAATGTTGAAGAAAAAAGGGTGGAAACTCGGTGCTGAAAATTCAGGCCATGTGATCAACCTAAATCACACTTCGACAGGTGATGGTATTATTGCCGCCTTGAATGTTTTAACTGCGGTTTGTAATACCGGTAAAACCTTATTCGAATTACGCCAAGGCATGACCAAGCTACCTCAAGTTTTGGTCAATGTAAGATTTTCGGGTGAGAGTGACCCTTTAGTTAACACCGATGTTGTTGCAGCAGTTGAAAAAGTTAATGAAAAACTAACCGGCCGTGGTCGTGTACTGTTAAGAAAATCTGGTACAGAACCTTTGATTCGTGTCATGGTTGAAGGCCCTGAACATGAGGAAGTAACAGCCTTGGCAAACATTATTGCTGACGCTGTTAAGCTTGCTTGTTAGGTGTAACAATTTAGCCATTTTGCTCTGTCGAATAAATATTGAGCAATTGAACGAGATATTGCTTGAAAAACTTGTATCTTGTCGACAGGTTAGTTAATATCTCGCCGCTTTGATTTAGGAATGAAAAATGAATAGACGCGCAATAGTTGCAGCAAACTGGAAAATGAATGGCAGTTTAGCATTAGTCAACTCAATGGTTTCAGAGTTAAACAATTTAACGTTGAATGAAAATGTTGAAGTTGTTGTGTGTCCTAGCTTTCCTTACTTAGCAGCATTTAGCTTAGCGAGTAGTGATATTAATTTACCTGCAACATTTAGTTTAGGTGCACAAAACCTAAATGAACATGATAAAGGTGCATTTACTGGCGAAGTATCTACGTCAATGTTACAAGAGGTTGGCGTGAATTATGTTATATTAGGGCACTCAGAACGCCGTAGTATATATAAAGAATCAAGCTCACTTGTCGCACAAAAAGTAAAAGCGACGTTGGTGGCCGGCTTGCAACCTATTTTATGTATAGGTGAAAGTGAAGATGAACGAATGGCAGAGCAAACCGAAATCGTTTTAGCTGCGCAATTACAGCCAGTAATAGATGAAATAGGTATTGAAAAATTTGTAGATGTTGTTATTGCGTACGAGCCTGTATGGGCAATTGGTACAGGAAAAACAGCATCACCAGAAATGGCACAAACAACCCATCAATTTATTCGTAATTTTATTGCGAAAATTGATGAAACCGTCGCAGTTAAAGTACCATTGTTGTATGGTGGTAGTGTCAATGCGACAAACTGTGAAGAATTATTTGCACAAGCTGATATCGATGGTGGATTAATCGGCGGTGCTAGTTTAAAAGCCGAAGAATTTAAAATAATTTGTTCGGCAGCAAAGGGATAATAAAATGTTGTATCAAGTATTAATTGTAGTGTATCTAATCGTTGCTTTATGTTTAATCGGCTTAGTGCTTATTCAACAAGGCAAAGGTGCTGATATGGGTGCCTCTTTTGGTGCTGGTTCATCAGCCACTATTTTTGGTTCAAGTGGTTCTGGTAACTTTTTAACAAAATCTACCACTTACCTTGCGATAGCGTTTTTCGTTATCAGCTTAGTATTAGGTAACTTAACGGCTAATCGTGTTAAAGCAGGCGCTGATTTTGATAACCTAGAGGTTCCAGCTGGTCAAGTTGCACCGGCAATAGATGCTATCCCTACTGAAAGCATTGAACCTAAAGTAGAAAATACTGATGTACCGACTAGCGACGCAGCGGTTGAGAAAGGTAGCGACGTACCAAACTAGTTTTAAAATATTTGCAGATATGGCGGAATTGGTAGACGCGCCACCTTGAGGGGGTGGTGCCTTAGGGCGTGAGAGTTCGAGTCTCTCTATCTGCACCACATACAGGTTCAACTAGAACCGATAAAAACCGGAATAACCTATTTAAAAAGGTGTTCCGGTTTTTTTATCTCTGACAGTTTATTATATAAGTGCTGGAAAAAAACATTAGATCTTAGTAACGCTGTGATTCACATTGATATATTTAGCTACCTAGTGGTTTGCTAAATAAAGGTAAGAAATTTTCGATTTGTACTATTTGCAGTTTTTTATCAGATAGGCGATTAAATAACTGACACAGTTATATTCGAGTATTACTTACGATGTAACTATGAGCTAACGACATAGCGAGACCAGTTGCTCGTTGACAATTAATAGCACTAAGGTAGCACTGCTTTTTGGCATTTTGTTTATTACCATTAGTTCTGTTCGTTAAATGAACAAAACTAATGGTTACAAATTTAATAAACAGGCCAATTATGAAAAACACGATAAAAATAGCAATAAGAAAAACTTTACTTACTTTCATCTTAATTTTTGCTTGTCATAACCTATTTGCCGCATGTTTAGATAGTGTGGTGTTAGTCCATGGCAATACCGGTTCTCCTTCTGACTGGGCCAATACCTACGATCTCCTCAAAGCCAATAATTATCAAGACAGTGATATTTATCGTCCATCATGGGGCAGTTCATCTGCCAGTAATAATAATCACAGCGGATCGGAAGAAATACCGGTGAAAAATGCAATCAATGATGCGTTGGAAAATTCTTGCACGGGAAAGATAGATATTATTGCGCATTCAATGGGGGTTACCTTAGCAGCGCAGCAAGTTATCAAATTAGCTAAAAGCAATAAGGTAGATGCCTTTGTCGGAATAGCAGGTGCATATAGAGGCTTATGGACTTGTGGCACTTACCCTTGGAATGTTTGGACGCCAACATGTGGTATTAACGGCTTATCTGTATCTAGTCCATTTTTAGATTGGCTCTATGGAAACAACATTGCCAGTCGAGTTTACTCGATAAAAAGCTGGAGTGATCAAATTGTATGTGGTAGTGGTGTTTGCAGTGTTGGAGGCGTTCATTCAAGCCAAATAGCTAACGAAAACTCCAGCTACACTTATGCCTTAGGTCACTTCGGCTTGCAAACCTATACTGCTGATAAGCAGTATGCCTTGATTAAATAGACTAACGATAATAATGCAGTTCACAGGCCAAATTCTAACCTTGTAGTATATGTGTTAGATTTTGGTTTATTTTTGAGTGCAGTATTTACCTTACGTTAATATAAGCTTTAGTTTGAGCAACATATAGACGTCATTAACGTTGACTAAAAGGAAGGTAAGAGCATTGACATTTTTATTGTTGGCAGAGTAGATTTTTAGGCAGGTGTCTAAATCTCCATCACTTTTTTTCGCCGTTGACTTATAACTGCCGAGTATTTTTAACTGCTATATATTTTGTCCCAACAACTGACGCTAACACCATTATTGCTATTGTGCTCGTTTACTACTTTGCTAGGATAAGTGAGTTTCAAAATTAATCTCTTATAAGCGAGCAGGTAAAGCTAACGCTTCCCGTAAAATACTTAGTGCTGTTATCCCTGTGTGTTATTTCACTTGCTACTGAAAGCCGAACTAGCCAAGCACAGCTATTAAATAATATTCATATTATAAAAAAAAGTCTAATAACGAGTGAAACGAAGTTAGCTACTAATTGAGTACGTTTTCAGTATTAAAATTCTATGATATTTCATCCATTTCGCCAAATCATATTACTTAGCTGATGCAGAATAGTTATGTAATAGCTATCGCTAAAAATAAGCTGTTGATAGTTTATATTTTCAACTCAATACCGCTTTATATTATGGCTCGTAACCTTATGTAGAACTTGGCATCAGTAAAGAATTTTAAATAAATACTGATATTTTCTTGTGTTTTCATCAATACCTATCTTTACTTTTTGTAAGTAGATATTTTATTTAATATATATTTTAACCTAGCCCTTTTAATAAAAAAAATTATTTCTAAAGTTAGCAAAATGGATAATTTAATGTGATTTTTAATAGTAAGAGAGAAGTGTAATGAAATTTTGTAAATTAGCACAATTAAGTTTTGTCTCATTATTAACTGTAAGCCTGTCGGCATCTGCGGAAATTAACTTGTCAGGCTTTGCTAGCATTAATGCCGGTAAAGTATTAAGTGGCTCAGGTGTTCCGCAATTTGATGTTCCACCAACATTTTTAGCTGATTATCCTATTGTCTCATCTTACCAAGATGAATGGGATTTCGACCCTGAGAGCCTATTTGGCTTGCAAGCAAGTGCTAGCTTAGGTGATGGATTGTCAGCGACAGCACAAATTGTAGCTCGTGGTGCAAACAGCTGGGATCCAGAATTTGAATGGGCATACATATCATATGATGTGAATGATGAATGGACGATTCAAGCGGGTAAAAAACGTTTGCCATTATTTTACTATTCAGACTTTTATGACGTTGGCTATGCCTATGTATGGATGCGCGCACCTGCCGATAACTACACTTGGCAAATCTTCAATTATACGGGGGTCAATGCTCTATACACTACTGATGTGGGGGATTGGTCAGTTTCTACTAACTTTTATTTGGGTAAAGAAGATGACAAAGATAATAAATTATTAGGAGACTTCTTCTTTGCTGCGGAAACGCGTGAAATATGGAAAGATATCGTTGGTGGTGTTGTTAACTTGAGTAAAGATTGGTTAGAAATACGCTTGACCCATATGCAATACACTAATGAACGCTATATTGGTGGCATTAGACAAACCTGGGGGGGTGATGACCAAAGAGGCGGTAAGTTTTATGGTATTGCTGCTAATGCTGATTTTGAACAATTCTTTATCTTAACTGAATTAAGCCGGTTAGATCTTGAATTTGACGGTAATCTAGATACTCAAATGATCACTTTCGGTTATCGAATGAATGACTTTACACCTTATATTGCCTATTCCAAGATGGAACAAAAAGGCGATGATGTTATTGATGGCGAAAATCATTCAACAACAGCGATAGGGCTACGTTGGGATTTTCATTCATCAGCGGCATTTAAAGTGCAATTCGACAAGGTAAAAGACAACTCTTTTGATTTTGCCGTTGCCGGAGACAGTGAAGCGTTAACTTTTGGCATTGACTTAGTCTTTTAAGGTATATTGATATGAGAATTCTACAGAAGTTATTTATTACCGGTATTACCTTAGCAAGTTTCTCTGGCATGGCAGAAATATCTGTCATTGTTAATAATGACAATGCTAGTACACTCGATGAAAAGCTTGTAAAACGTATATACTTGGGCAAAGCGAAATCTTTTCCTGCAGGAGGAAAAGTAACAGCACTCACATTGAAAGATGATGCGCCAGTGTCGGAAGCATTTCGACAGAATGTACTGAAAAAGTCTAATAGTCAGTATAAATCTCATTGGTCTAAATTAGCTTTTACAGGTAAAGGTACACCACCAACAGAAGTTTCAAGTGAATCTGAGATGATTAGTACTGTCAAATCAGATGTGACAGCCATTGGTTTTGTTGATAGTGCATCAGTAACGAGTGATGTGAAAGTCGTTGCTAGGTTTTAATGAGTGTTGGCTAACGTTACGCGTTCATAGTAGCTTGGGTATAGCACTTAAATTTAATTATTTTTAAGTGCCATTATCAACAGCACGAGCATTATAAGCTAAAAAAACGTGCATACTTTGCAGCAAATATTAACGCTAGTGTTTTTGATATTTATATTTTGTTATCAAGCGAGTAGAGGTTTAGATCTTAAAAGGCCTTTGTCTAAGTTAAGACCATGCTTAGGTGATTTTTTAATTATCTGAAGTGAGTTAACAGCTTATGGTGGTTATATTAAGATAAGGGAAGTCGCCTTGTAACTATTACCGCAATGCCTAATAAGCGGTTATAATATGACAGCTTATTAAGGTTTAGTTGGCGTTATATTAGATCGACACACGACCTTATCTTGTTGCTTACGTATAGGATAAGAAATTGATTTAGAATTGTTTTTTATATTTTTGTTAATAAAGTCTAATGACGACTTATTCAATTTAATTTTTATCATTAATATGACCTGAGCTTAAATGTATGGCTACAAATAAAGTGAGAACAGGAAGTTAAAACAAACTTGTTCTCACTCATCAAAAATACCAAGGGGTTATAGGCTAGCTTTTAGTCACAGCTTTTTTGGTGCTTGTCGATATTTTTGCCACAACACGACGGTTTAGCTTGTGAGCTGCTAACGTATTCGCGTCTGATAATAATTGCGTTTGACCATAGCCTTTAGTTGTTAGGCGGTTAGCGTCAATATTGAACTTGCTCACTAAAATAGTTCTTACTGAGTCAGCACGCTTTTTAGACAACATTAAATTGTAGTCAGCATCGCCGGTAATAGAACTATGTCCTTCTATTTCAACCGATGTATTGGTGTACTCTTTCATAAAATCAGCTAAACGCTGAATATCATCAACTAATGCCGGTTTAACTATCGAGCTGTTGTTTGCAAAAGCAACATTAAGTTTAATTTCAACTTCATGTTCTGAATATAATGTACAGCCGGTAGAATCTACTTTTACAGTCGATGGAGTCTTATCGCAGCGGTCAATGCTATCGCTAACGCCGTCATTATCGCTATCTAAAACTTTAACTATTGGTTGTTCAATAATGGCTTTTGCTGACGTTTTAGGTTTGCTGATAACAGCTGGTTGCTTAACGTCACCAAAAGCATATTTTACACCTAGCTTTACGCCTTGGTCGATAAAGCCATAATCTACATCTTTGTAGATAGCCGCTTCACTATACAGTGAGAAACGGTCGCTAATTTTAAAGTTATAACCAGCACCAACATTTAAAGCGTTGTAGCTTTTAACGTTGTTAAAGCGCTTTACACCAGCAAAAGCATAGAAGTTACTATCATCAAATTTATAAATTGCGTCGATACCAGCACGAGTGCCGTATTCTTTATTGCGCCCGTTGTCGATGTCGTAGCGAGTTTTAGCAACTTCAATACGTACGTTCCAGTAGTCGTTGATTATTTTTTGCAAATCGATACCAATTGATTTACCAGCTTCCATTTGTTGCCAGTCAATTTGGTTATCTTTGTTTGTGCTTGACTTGATGTAGTCGCCAAATACGCCAAGTTCCCATGTTTTATCGATATTTTCTGCAGCTAGTGGTGTGCTGATAAGTGCTGCAAGTAGAGAGATTTTAAATGCTTTCATTGGTAATTCCTTACTGAGAGATAAATGCTTTTCATTAATTGCTGCCATCTATAACGCTGAGAATTTCAATAAGTCACAAATTAATTATATTTTTATTAAATCCTCCAATTTATCTACTCAAGGTGAGTGCGGTTTTTATCTGACATTATTTCGCTAACATGCCGTCAAAGCATTAACTATTCGTAACATTATCATTGAAAATAAACTAGAATTCGCCGCCGTAGAATTATCAGTAAATTAAATACGATTAAAAATAAAATTAATGTGACTTTTTACGGTTAGATACCGTTGTTAGTTAGAGCGATAAAATTATTGCTGGGGAAAAGATGAAAAGCATAGAACAAAGTTTAATTGAAGAGCTTGATCGTGATGATGACATTACTTTCACGACAACAGATGAAGAATTATTT
>Ga0208643_1000811_pt1 | contig 19324 bp, 25 predicted proteins | sample VirMetDEL_Nov_12_FD_184516 | JGI IMG/M metagenome (GOLD analysis project Ga0208643, IMG submission 184516) | Aqueous microbial communities from the Delaware River and Bay under freshwater to marine salinity gradient to study organic matter... | ecosystem: Environmental > Aquatic > Marine >... | reverse complement strand
CAATTCAGTTCCCTGCATTTACAACATCTGCAGCAATATTAAGATTAACGTAAGAGAGGTTTAGATGGCACTTGTCATTAACGATAGAGTTAAAGAGACAAGCACTACCTCGGGAACGGGAACGTTAAACCTAGCTGGTGCTTCACAGGACTTTATAACATTTGTAGCTGGAGTAGGTACAACTAATACTACGTATTATTGTATTACCGAAACAGGTACAGATAAGTTTGAAGTTGGTATTGGAACCGTTACCGATGCCTCTCCAGATACTTTAGCAAGAACTGAAGTGATAAGTAATTCATCAGGAAACACTTCTAAGATTGATTTTGGTTCAGGAGAAAAAGAAGTATTTTGTACAATCCCTGCTAAGAAAGCAATGTCACCTGTTATGGAAGCAACAGGTTATGTTGTAACTCATGCATCAACTTTAGATGAGGTTCAAACAATGGATTCAGGTGTATTAGCAGGTCCAGTGACAGTTACAGGAACAATAACAGCAACAGGAACATTGGTAATTATTTAATGAGTAAGATTGAGGTAGATCAGATAACACAACAATCAGGTACAACTTTAACAGTTGGTGGCGGAGCTTGTAAAACTGCATCCGTAGATGCAACAACTGTGACTATCGGTAGATCTGGTGGAACAGTCACACTCACAAGTGGAGCTACTCAATCAGGTTTTGGTAGATCAGGGACTGTCGACTGGCAAACTTCAATAAAGACAGGAGATTTTACAGCAACATCAGGTGAAGGTTATTTTGTTAATACAACAAGTGGTGTTGTTACAATGACCCTCCCATCCTCACCAAGCGTTGGAGATATTGTAGCTGTTAAAGACTACGCTCAAACATTTGACACTAATAAATTAACAATCGGTAGAAATAGTCAACCAATTGAAGGAGGGGCTTTCGATTTAGAATTAACAACCGAAGGAGTAGCCATAACTTTAATTTATGGAGATGCAACAAAAGGTTGGCAGTCTGTTAACAGTAACGAAGTTACAAATGCAGTAGCTTTTGTTGCAGCAACTGGTGGGACCATAACAACATCAGGTAATTTTAAAATTCATACATTTACAGGACCAGGCACATTTTGTGTATCAAATGCAGGTAATTCAGGAGGATCAAACACAGTAGATTATTTAGTAATTGCAGGTGGTGGTGGTGGTGGAGTTACTTATGGTGGTGGTGGTGGAGCTGGAGGATATAGAGAATCTGGAGGAACAGCTTCTGGATGTTATGCTGTATCTCCATTAGGTTCCTCTCCAAGTTCAGTTGCAGCTTTACCAGTTACAGCCACAGGTTTTCCCATCACAGTAGGTGGTGGAGGAGGTTCAGCAGGCACTGGATCAAATTCAATATTTTCAACTATTACATCTGCAGGTGGAGGTAGAGGTGCTCCAGGATCATCCTGCGGAGCAAATGGTGGATCAGGAAGTGGTGGTGGAGGAATAAATAAACCTGGAGGATCAGGAAATACACCACCTGTTAGCCCTCCTCAAGGATCAAACGGTGGTTCTGGAAAAGATATAGCTTCTTGTACAGCAGCTGGAGGAGGTGGAGGTGGAGCTACTGCCGTAGGAACTCCTGTTTGTTCAGCGGATCAGGGTGGACCTGGTGGAGCAGGTGCAACATCTTCTATAAATGCAACTCCAACAACGAGAGCTGGTGGTGGTGGTGGAGGGCAAGCACCTGCTAGTCCAAGACAAGGTGGCACTGGAGGTTCTGGAGGCGGTGGTGCTGGATCAAAAGGAGCTGTTAATGGTACTGCAGGAACAACAAATACTGGAAGTGGTGGAGGTGGCACTGGAGCTGGAGGTTGTGGTGGATCAGGCGGTTCAGGCATAGTAATAATAAGGTATAAATTTCAATAATTATGACAAGTAAAATTAAAGTAGATAATATTTCAGACCAAAACGATAATAACATTATCAATGAAAGTGGTGATGTAATTACAGTTGGTGCAGCAGGTGATACAGTTGCAGTTGCAGGAAACATTGTAAAATCAAATGCACTTCAAGCAAGTGACGGTGGAAATATTGTAAGCCAAAGTGGTTCGACAATTACATTAGGTGCTTCAGGTGATACTATCGCTTTATCTGCAGGTGCTTCTCAATCAGGTTTTGGAAGAACAGGTACAGTAGACTGGGATACAACTCCAAAGACAGCTACATTTACTGCTGTGTCTGGAGATGGATTTTTTTGTAATACAACAGGTGGTGTTTTTACTTGTAATTTACCAGCAGGTTCTTCTGGAGCAATAGTTTCACTTGCAGATTATGCAGGTACTTGGCAAACAAATAATTTAACAGTTTCACCAAATGGATCAGATAAAATTGGTGGAACAAATGCTAATGTAGTTTTAAATACAGAAGGTCAATCAGTAACATTTATATTCGTTGATTCAACACAAGGTTGGATTAATGTTCAAGATTCAACTTCTAATGAGAGAGCTCAAAGTTTTGTTGCTGCAACTGGTGGTACAGTTTTAACTAATGGTAATTTTAAAACACATATTTTTACAGGACCAGGAACATTTTGTGTTTCATCAGCAGGAGATGCTGGTGGTTCTAATTCAGTAGATTATTTAGTTATAGCTGGTGGTGGATCAGCAGGACCATCAATATCTGGTGGCGGTGGAGCAGGTGGGTTTAGAATATCTAATAGTGTAGGATGTATTCCTGCACCAACGATGTCTCCATTAGTTGCTCCTGCTAATTTACCTGTTTCAGTACAGGGTTATCCTATTACAGTTGGAGCAGGTGGTTCGGCAAGTGCCGGTGGTGTTTCTACTTTTTCATCTATTACTTCAGCAGGTGGTGGAAATCCAGGTGGTTATGGACCAGTAGGAGTATCAGGAGGTTCAGGAGGAGGTGGAAATGCATCGTGTACACCTAATCCTCCAAGAGCAGGAGGTTCAGGTAACACACCTCCAGTTAGTCCGCCACAAGGTAATAATGGAGGCGTTTCAAGTAATACTAATACTGGTGGCGGTGGTGGCGGTGCAGGTGCGGTAGGGGGACCAGGTGGTGGTAGTGCTGCTCAAGGAGCAACCGGAAGTTATTTAGCTGATTCTTTCGTCGGACCAACAGCTCCTAGTTATGGTACGCCTGGACCAGTAAGTTCAACAAGATATTTTGCAGGTGGGGGTGGAGGTGGAATAAGAACACCAGGTGCTTCTCCAAGTGCTCCTACTGCTGGAACTGGTGGAGGAGGTTATGCTAGAGCAAACACCACTGGAACAAATGGAACAACTAATACAGGTAGTGGTGGAGGTGGAGGAGACTATGATGGAACTAGCCATTCTGGTGGTTCTGGAGGTTCAGGTATAGTAATGATAAGGTACAAATTTCAATAGGTAAATTATGAGTGAAGTAAAAGTAAATAAAATTAGTCCAAGAACAAATTGTGGGACAGTAACTGTTGGAGATTCTGGAGATTCAGTATCGGTAACAGCAGGTGTTCCAGTAACAGTAAATAATAATTTAACAGTATCTGGAGATTTAAAATCTGCAGCTTTAAAAGCAGCAGATGGTGGTGTAATTATAAGTCAATCTGGAACTACGGTTACAATTGGTGCTTCTGGTGATACAGTATCACTTGCAAGTGGTGCTTCTCAAACAGGGTTTGGAAGAGCAGGATCTGTAAATTGGCAAACTTCAATTAAGACAGCAACCTTTACTGCTACTTCAGGAGAAGGTTATTTTTGTAATACTTCTGGTGGAGCTTTCCAAGTTAATTTACCAAGTTCACCTTCTGCAGGAGACATTGTTTCTGTAGCAGACTATTCTAGTTCTTTTGGAACTAATAATTTAACTATTGGTAGAAATAGTTCTAATATTCAAGGAAGTGCTGCAGATGTAGTTTTAACTAATGATGGTATATCAATGACTGTTGTTTATGCAGATGCAACAAAAGGATGGATTGTTGTAGCTGACGGTGATTTAGCAAACAAAGACGCAAGTCCAGAATTTGTTTCTGGATCAGGAGGTAGTGAATCTACTTCTGGAGATTATAAAATTCATTCATTTACCGGTCCTGGAACTTTTACTATTACTAATGCTGGTAACACAGGTGGAAGTAATAAAATAGATTATATGGTAGTTGCTGGCGGCGGTGGCGGTGGCGGTGAAGACGGCGGCGGTGGCGGCGGTGGCGGCGGAGGTTATAGAGAATCACAACGACCTGAAGCTGCACCTTTATATACAGCTTCACCTTTACATACCAACACATCTTTAGAAGGTCTTGCTGCTACAGCTTATCCTATAGTTGTAGGTGGTGGAGGAGCTGGTGCTCCAGGATCTGGTGCTGCTGTTGGACCTAGAGGTGTTAATGGATCGAATTCAAGTTTTAGTTCAATTACTTCAGCTGGTGGCGGCGGAGGAGGTGGTGGCTCAGGTCACCCTAGTGGAAATATTAGAGCAGGAGCTGCAGGTGGTTCTGGTGGTGGTGGATCAAGATCAGGTGGAGCAGGTGGAGCAGGAAATACACCTCCTGTATCTCCTGCACAAGGAAATAACGGTGGTGCTTCAGGTGGTGCTGGAAACTGTGGTGGTGGCGGAGGTGGTGCAGGAGCAGTAGGAGCAAGTGCAGGTACTCCTTCTAATGGTGGTGGAAATGGAGGAGCTGGAACAGAAACAAATATTACAGCAAGTGCATTACAATTTTCTGGAGGTGGAGGAGGAAACTCTGAATCTGCAGGACCAAGAGGAACTGGTGGACCAGGTGGTGGTGGAGCTGGAGCTGGAAATCCAGGAGCCCCTCCTTTAACTGCAGGACCAGGTGGAACAAACCAAGGTGGTGGTGGAGGTGGAATAGACACTAATGGATCATCAGGAAATGCTGGAAATGGCGGATCTGGTAGAGTAATAATAAGGTACAAATTCCAGTAGTTGAATGAATAAAATTTATAATATATAATAGGAGATAATTATGGCACATTTTGCAAAACTCGGAGCTAACGGAAAAGTTATTCAAGTATTAACTTTAGATAATAAAGATATGTTGAATGCTGATGGCGTTGAAGATGAAACAGTAGGACAACAATATTTAGAGACACATAATAATTGGCCTGCACAAATGTGGATTCAAACATCTTACAATACATCTGGTGGAAAATATCGAAACCAAGATGGTACTGAAGGAGATGTTTCAAAAGCATTTAGAGGAAACTACGCAGGTATAGGTTATACTTGGGACGAAGATGATCAAATCTTTTGGCCTCAAAAACCTCACGCATCTTGGGTAAAAAATAATTCAGAAGCTAGATGGCAATCACCAATCGGTGATGCTCCAGCATTAACAGAAGAACAAGAATCACAAAATACAGCCGATACTCATTCTTGGTCTTACGTTTGGAATGAAGCAAATACAACTTGGGACTTGACAGACAACAAAGCATAAATTAAAAACGGTGGTGGTATGCAGAGACAAGTCTTAACAGAGCAATCATTATATTATGGTGATGTCGATATGCCGAAAGGTTTTGAGATAGACCAAGAAAAACTTACCAACGATATTTTACAATCAACTTTTAACTCTAAAGAATTTCCATTCTCAAGAACTTGGGATATGTTAAATACATATATGAGAGATCACGTTGGTCTTGAGTATGGTGTAAATTTAGTTAACAAAGAAACGTGGGGAAATATCTATAAACCTGCAGAAACAACTATTCCTTTATTAAATATTGATCCAGTGGATTTACGTAACTCTCCAGACTTTACATTATTATATGGTGTAAAAGTCAAAGACTGTATGGTTAGAATACACTTTGAAGATAACAGACGTAAAGGTAGAAGTTGGGATGTAGAACTTAAAAATAATATGTTCATTATGTTTCCATCAACTAATATGTATTACTTAACTAACAATCAAAAAGATTCATTAAACTTTGTACAAACAATAACTTATGAATATATCTAATTACTATTGGCATTTTCCTGCAGCACTCACACCAAAGTTTTGTGATGATGTAATAGCTTATGCAAATTCACAAGAAGAAGTTATGGCTAGAACAGGTGGCTATGGAGATAAAAAATTAGATAAAAACCAAGTTAAAAATATGCAAAGAAAAAGAAAGTCAGATTTAGTATGGCTTAATGATACTTGGATATACAAAGAATTACACCCATACGTTCACGAAGCAAATAGAAATGCAGGTTGGAACTTTGATTGGGAAAGAAGTGAGTCGTGTCAATTTACAAAATATAAACACAATCAATATTATGATTGGCACTGTGATGGTTGGGATAAACCTTATCAACGAGACGATGTTAATAATCCAGAGCACGGAAGAATTCGAAAACTATCTATGACTTGTCAATTAACAGATGGTTCAGAATACACAGGTGGTGAATTAGAATTTGATTTTAGAAACTACGATCCACATATGAGAGATGAAGAAAAACATTTGAGAAGAGCAAAAGAGATTTTACCAAAAGGATCTATTATTGTTTTTCCTTCTTTCGTTTGGCATAGAGTTAAACCCGTAACATCAGGCACAAGATATAGTCTTGTTGTTTGGCATTTAGGAAGGCCATTTAAATAATGTTTATAGATAATTATTTCAACACAACTATCTGGTCAGAACAAAAACCAGAGTTTGTAAAATCATTAAATAAAGCATCTAATAAATATATCAAAGATGCAAGAACAAGAGAAAAAAAATTTATCAAAGAGCATGGTGATTTTGGGAGATCATATCATTCAACACCACTGACAATGGACAATGACTTTTTAGATTTTAGAAATTACATTGGTCAAAAATCTTGGGAATATTTAGATCACCAAGGTTATGATATGCAACAATACACAACTATGTTTAGTGAGATGTGGGTACAAGAGTTTGCTAAAAAAGGTGGTGGTCATCATTCTGCACACGTACATTGGAATCAACACGTATCAGGTTTTTATTTTTTAAAGTGCAGTGATAAAACTTCTTATCCAGTATTTCACGAACCTAGAACAGGAGCAAGAGCTACCAAACTAAAAATGAAAGATCAAAAAGGTGTTTGGGGTGGTAGTGAGCTTATACATTTTAAACCAACACCTGGAACTTTAATTATCTTTCCAGGATTTTTAGAACATGAGTTTAGTGTAGATTTTGGTAAAGAGCCTTTTAGATTTATACATTGGAATATACAAGCCGTGCCGAAAGAAATGGCTAAAGATGTTTAAAAAGAAAAAGTATACAGTTATCCGTCAAGCAATATCAAAAGACCTAGCAGCTTTTGTTGCAAATTATTTTATGATGCAAAAACAAGTATATGATACTTGTAGAGCACAAAGATACATTTCACCATTTGAAAACATCATAGGTCACTATGAAGGTAGAGATGAACAGATACCCGAAACTTACAGTCAGTATTCTAATATAGCTATGGAAACTTTAATGTTAAAATGCCAACCTAAAATGGAAGAAGTAACAGGTCTTAAATTATATCCTGCTTATACTTATGCTAGAATATATAAAAAAGGTGATATTCTAAAAAGACACAAAGATAGATTTAGTTGTGAGATATCAACTACTATGAATCTTGGTGGTGATGATTGGCCAATATATTTAGAGCCATCTGGAAAAGAAGGTATGAAAGGTATTAAAGTAGATTTAAAACCAGGAGATATGTTAGTCTATTCTGGTTGTGAATTAGAGCATTGGAGAAATAAGTTTAGAGGTAAGGAATGTGTACAAGTTTTCTTACATTATAATAATCGTAAAACACCAGGTGCAAGAGACAATATGTTTGACAAAAGACCTCATCTAGGTCTTCCTTCGTGGTTTAAGCGATGATATAATTCTTAGATGGAGACAGGGCACCACCACATACCCCCTGTCTCCTTTTAAGGATTTTATTATATGTTAGGTATTACAGCTTTATCACAGTCCCCGATAGCTTCTTTAGGAGGAACTAATGTCAATGTAGCCGTCACAGGTTCACAGTTAACAGGTTCTATTGGTGCTTCAACTGTAACTGCAAATGCTAATGTAAATGTAACAGGATCTCAATTAACAGGATCTATAGGAAGTTCAACTGTAGCATTAAATACACCTGTTAATGTAACAGGATCTCAATTAACAATGTCTATGGGAGAGGAATCTCTTATAGGTAATGCAACAGTATCGGTCACAGGATCTCAATTAAGTTTATCCCTTGGTACTTACTCTGTAAGTGCTGATGGTAATGTAAGTGTTATTGTAACTGAGCATGACATGGTTACGTCAATTGGTTCAACATCAGTAACAGCAGACGCTAATGTTAATGTAACAGGCTCACAAATAACAGCAAGTCTAGGAGAAGAGACTATTGATATAAATACACCTGTAGATGTAACAGGGTCTCAATTAACTGCATCAATCGGTACTGCAGTAGGTGTTCCTGGAGTGGACGTTTTAGTTACAGGTATCCAATTAACAGCTTCTATCAATAGTCCACTAGTTACTGCATGGTCTAATGTAGATCCAGATGTAACGAATACATGGACTGAGGTAAATAAAGGAGTTTCTAACATTTGGACAGAAGTTGATAAGGCAGCTTAAAAAGGGTATAATACAAAATTATGGCATCAACATATTCATCAGATCTTAAACTAGAACTAATGGCCACCGGTGAGAATGCCGGTACATGGGGAACTAAAACAAATACAAATTTAGAGCTTGTCCAACAGGCAATAGCGGGTTTTGAATCTATAACTTTATCGAGTGGTTCTACTACAGCTTTAGTTATGAGTAATGCATCTATTTCTACTGCTAGAAATATGGTAATTAAATTTGCAACTATTACACTTTCGGGCGCAACAACAGTTACAATACCAGACTCTATAGAAAAATTTTATATATTTGATTGTAGATTAATTACTAATCCAACAAACCTTACTATTAAAACTGCATCGGGAACTGGATTTACACTAGATTCTTCAAAAATTTATGCAGCATATGCTGATGGTACAAACTTAAATGAGGTATCACTAGATACATTAGGTGGTACAGTAGGAACAGCTTCAATTGCTGATGATGCGGTGACAAACGCAAAAGTGGCTGACGATGCAATTCAAAGTGCTCAACTAGCAGACAATGCTGTTTTGACTGCTGCTATTTCTAACGTAAATGTAACGACAGCTAAGATCGCTAATGATGCTGTGACGGCTGATAAGTTACAAAGAAAATTTACAATAAGTACATCAAGTCCATCAGGGGGAAGTGATGGAGACATTTGGTTTAAATATTCATAGGAGTTTAAATGGCTAATACCTATGGCAAAGTATCGGGAACATTCCAAGAAATAGATAACGCATATGGCAAAGTATCAGGTACTTGGCAAGAAGCAGATGAAATATATGCAAAGGTATCTGGTGTTTGGAAATTAGTATTTGCAGCTTTTGAAGCAACTTCAGTTCAAACATTAAGTTCAGGTTCCGGAACTTTCACAGTGCCTGATGGTGCTAATGCAATTCATATTCAAGCTGCTGTTGGTGGTGGAGGTGGTGCTGCAGGTGGAGTTAGTTATGACAAAGCTGGTGGTGAATCTTCTGGAGCAGGTGGTGGATCTGGTGCATATGTATCAGATAAAGTTTTTACTGTAACTGAAGGTGAAACAATTTCTTATTCAATAGGATCTGGTGGATCTCCAGGAAACCAAACTGCAAACTTTGGTCAACCAAAAACTGGAAGTGCTGGAACAAACACAACATTATCTGGATCTTCAGCTGGATCTATATTTACTTTAGGTGCAGGTGGAGGAGCTAGTGGTACAGGTGGTGGAGTGCAAGGACCTTTAAGAACTAATACTGCAGGAACTGCTGGGTCAGCTACAATAAATGGCTCAGCTGTGACATCAGGAAATTTTAGAGATAGTGATGGATCAACTAAAGCAGTAACAACTTTAACATCAGGGCCGGTTGGAACATTTAATCAATCTGGTAATGGAGCTGTTGGTGATAATAATGGAAACTGTGGAGGAGACAACTGTCAAATTGCGGGTTCTGACGGTGCTGACTCTTATGCTGGAAATATAACAGGTGGAAATGGATGTGGTATAGGTGGACCTGCGGCAACTGCTGGTACAAGAGGTTCTGGTGGTGGTGGAGGTGGTGCACAAAATATTGGTAGTACAGGAGAAACTGCTTTTGCAGGTGGTGCTGGAGAAGTTAAGTATAGATTCTTACGAGTACAATAATTGTTTTTAAAACCACAAAAAATTATATTTAATTCAATACTTCATAGATATAAATTAAAAGATATAAAACCTAATCAATCTAATAATAATCAAGAACTTATAGATCAACTTGAAATTGATATAAAATTAAATGGTTTGTTATGTCCATTAGTTGTCAATAATAGTGTATTAATTGATGGTCATCATAGATATGAAGCTATCAAAGATTTTTGTACAGAAACACTTGTATATGTGGTAAAGGATAATGATATGGAAAAATTATTATCTAAACTAAATAGTTATATTTGGTTTGATTACCAAGGTAAACTTAATGGCTAATATATCTAAATGGTTTGGTTACCCTATTTATATAACTAAGTTAGAAAACTTTGAAGATATAAATAAAAAAATTGTACCAATAATACAAAGAGATATTACTCCAACCAATTCTCAGTATTCAACAACGACAGACGTAAAGCCAAAAGAATTACAATCTATAGATGATAATTTACATAAAGATAAAAGATTCAATGAATTATACACTGAATTATCTAAAGTAATTCAAGGTTGTTTATCTGCACAAAAATATAATTTAGATTTGTTTGAAGTCTATATAACAAAGTCTTGGGCTACCTTATCTACTAAAGAACAATTTATTTCTTATCATAGACATATGAGTAGTCACTTTAGTTTTGTTTATTACCCACAAGCTCATGAACAAGGTAACTTGTTTTTATTAGATGATGATGCACATAAGGTAGGACTAACTATCCCAAAGAGAGATCCATATTTTACAGAGTGGGATCAAAGTAATTATGGTAAAGCTGAGTACCCTGCAGAGACAGGTAATGTAATTATATTTCCATCTATGATGTTTCATGAAACAGAAGTTAACAAAACAAACACTCCTAGGATATCTATTTCTGGTGATATTTTAATAACTATGAAAGAAGGTATTAAATCAGAACATTGCTTTCCTTCCCCTGCGACTTGGAAGAAGCTCTAAAATGATGTAAAATGGCTTATGCCTTTAACAAACGTAACTATTCGACCAGGAATAAATAAAGCAGATACCCCATCAGGAGCAGAAGGACAATGGATTGATGGAGATTTTGTTAGATTTAGATATGGCCAACCAGAAAAAATAGGTGGTTATACGGCTATTGGTCAAGAAACAATTGCAGGACCAACACGTGCACAGCACACTTGGACAGATTTAGATGGAAGAAGATATGCTGCACTAGGTACTTCTAAAGCTTTATATATTTATTATGAGGATAAATTTTATGATGTAACACCTTTAGCAACTGCATTAACAAGCGCAACTTTTACATCTACAAATGGATCAGATATTGTAACCGTAAATAAATCAAGTCATGTTCTTGAAGTTGGAGATTATATTACATTTACATCTGTAACTGTACCAGGACAAGCTACTACTCTTAATGGTGACATAAATGATTCTGTTACAACTATTACACTTACAAGTTCTACAGGTTTTTCTGCAGCAGGCACTGTAAGAATTGGCGATGAATTAATTACATATACAGGAAAGTCTTCAAACGATTTAACAGGATGCACTAGAGGTACAAACAGCACTACTGCAGCATCTCATTCAAGTGGTACAGCAGTTAGAGAAGCAACTGTTACAAGATATAACACTACAGATTTTACTAGTTTGACTTTTGAAGTACTATCTACAGCTACCAATTCATTTACTATTAAAATGGCTACTACTGAAACAGGAACAGGAATGTCTGCAGCAGGTGGAGCTTCAATAAATCCTTATGAAGAAATTGGTCCAACAATTCAAACTTATGGTTATGGTTGGGGTACAGGAACTTGGAGTAGATTAACTTGGGGTTCTGGGACAACCACTTCTTCTTTGATTCTAGATCCTGGATCATGGTCACTTGATAACTTTGGAGAACAATTAATAGCAACTATTAAAGATGGTAAAACATTTGTGTGGAATCCTGGTGTATCAAATCCATTAGAACAAAGAGCAACGATAATGACAGGTGCTCCAACAGCAACAAGATTAACAATTACTTCTGATAGAGATAGACACGTAGTGCACTTTGGAACTGAAACAACAATTGGAGATAACACAACACAAGATCCAATGTTTATTAGATTTAGTGATCAAGAAAATTATAATGTGTATCAACCAACATCAGTAAACACTGCAGGTACATTTAGACTGGACACCGGAAACAAAATCGTAGCAGCAGTATCTGGTAAAGACTACAATTTAATTTTAACAGATCAAGCAGCATACACAATGCAGTTTGTAGGACCACCATTTACATTTTCTATAAGACAGGTAGGTTCTAACTGTGGATGTATCGGCCAACACGCAACTGTATATGCAGATGGTAAAGTATTTTGGATGGGAGCAGGTGGAGGCTTCTTTGTATTTGATGGTACCGTTAAATTACTTCCATCACTTGTTGAAGATTTTGTATTCACGACTACCGGATCAAATGAAGGAATAAATTATTCATCTAATGAAATTATATACGGTTCACATAACTCTTTATTTAATGAGATAGTTTGGTTCTATCCAGCAGGTACACCCTCGGGAAATCCAGCGGTTCAAAACAACAGAGCTGTAGTTTATAATTATGTAGAAAATACTTGGTCTACTATGACACTTGCTAGAAGTTCTTATGCAGATGCAAGTACATACGATGTGCCTTACGCAACAGAATACAACTCAACAAGTATACCAACAATTTCAAATATAAGTGGAGCAACAAATACTTTTGGTTCAACTACTTACTATGCTCATGAAGTAGGTAACAATGAAATAGCTTTAAACGGCGCAGAAACTGCAATACCTGCATACATACAATCAGGAGATTTTGATCTACCTACTGAAGGTGATGGTCAGTACATGTTAAGAGTTAGTAGGTTTTTGCCAGATTTTAAAAATTTACAAGGAAATGCAATAGTAACTATATTTTTAAAAAATTTTCCTATCGACTCTGGAACTTCTTCACAATTAGGACCTTTTACTATAAACTCTACTACAGATAAAATTGATACAAGAGCTAGAGGAAGACTTGCAAATATTAAAATACAAAACACAGCAGTAAATGAAACTTGGAGGTTTGGAACCTTTAGAGCTGATGTTAACCCAGATGGAAGAAGATAATGGAACCAGATTTATTAATACCAGGAGAACAATCACAACCAATGGGAATAGCTCCTTTAGTTGATCAAGGAATGACCTTACCAGACTTTAGAACTGTAGGAGGTAATATAATTAAAAATATTGCTCTAAATAAAATAGGACAAAAGATTGGGTTAGAAAATTTAGGGTCAACTATGTTAGGAACCTCAGTAAGTCCTTTAGTTGGTATTTCTGCATTAGTTGGTAGATCGGGATTAATATCAAATTACTTAGAAAATAAAAGAATGCAAAAACAAGTTATGTCTAATCAAAGAAGAAACGATATACAACAAATTCAACAAAGATTAAATAACCAAGGGCCTTCTGAAGGGGATAGAGGAAGAGGAGATAGACCTGGGGGAGCAAATCAAAGCGCAGCGAGTAGTCCAGGCAGAAGTGGTTTTGATTCATCAGAAAGAGGAGGAGCATTGCATGGCTAAGATTAATGTATATGTACCTGAGCCACCTGCAGAATATACCACAGAAGGCTTTAGACAAATTAACCAAGCATTAGCTACTGTTGAAAATCAATTAAATACTTCTTATCAACAGGACTTGAAAAACGAACAAGATTCGTTTAATTACTTTATGCAATGACAATAAGATATAAAAGCGAAACATTTAATCTAACAACAACTAACGTTACACCTATTCTGACGTGTCCTAGTGATGCAACCATTATAGTTAAAAGTTTACAAGCAGTTCATGATACTGCAAGTAATGTTGATACTCATGCATTAGTGACTAAATCAGGTGGATCAGCTGTAAAAATTTCTTATGAAGAATTAAACAAAGCAACTGCAAATATGGTTAAAAGTTCTTTAAATCTAGAAGCAAGCGATGTTTTATCAATGCAGGCGGGATCGGCTAATGAAATTACAGGTATTGTTAGCTATGCTTTAATAGATCGTTCACAGGAAAATGGCTAGAAAATTTAAAGATTTTGTTGAAAGAGATAAACCTAGGAAAAGACCTAGAAGACATGTTAAAAGCGCTAATAAAAAAAAGAAGTTGCAACACAATAAAAAATACAATAGACAAGGACGTAGACAAAAATGAGTGATATAATTAAAATACCAGCAGAAGCAAAAGAAATTGTTAAACATAAAAGAACTGGTAAAGTATATGCTAGTAAAGATGATTTTGATGCTGATGTTGCTGATCCCAATACTGACACTACTGTGGATGACTTTAGACAAGACCTTGAAATTAAAGTTACTAAAGTTACTATGGGCGCTGCCACCAAAAAATAATGCAACCTCGAGGAGCAACAGAAATCCAAATGGAGATGCTCCATAAGTATGTTTCAAAAGATTTATTAGACCAAGTACAGATTTGCACATCAATACCAGGAAAAGTACCCTTAGACCCAGATAAATTAAACATTCTTTGGCAAAAGAATTCTTGGGATCAACCTAACCTACAAAAATTTTTTAAAGATAAGGAAAGACACGAAGAGTATGATTGGTATGTATTTAATAGTCATTGGAACTATGAGAAATTCAGATATGCTTTTGATATACCCACTGAAAGATCAGTAGTAATTAAAAACGGTATAGATAATTTTCCAATAAGAAAGAAATACAAAAGAGGAAGTCCTATAAAACTTATACATCATTGCACACCTTGGAGAGGTTTAAATGTTTTGTTACGTGCTATGCAAGAAATTGAAAACCCTAATATAAAATTAGATGTGTATAGTTCATGTAAAGTTTATGGATCTGAATTTGAAAAGAACACTGAAAAAGATTTTGAAGCGCTATATGAACAAGCTAAAAAATTACCTAATGTAAATTACATTGGTTATAAACCCCATGAATATATAAAAGAAATGATGCCTAGTTATGATATGTTTGTATACCCAAGTATATTTGAAGAAACATCATGTGCATCGGCACTTGAAGCATTAGCTTCTGGTGTACATGTTATTACTAATAACTTTGGAGCTTTGTATGAAACATGTGCAGAGTGGCCTGTATACATTAATTACTCAACAAATTATGAACAAATGGCACAAGATACTGCAGGAGCAATTAATATAGCTGCTGATTATTTACACGAGGGTTTCATGCAAGACCACCTAGAGGAACAACAAAAGTTTTATAAAAGATTTTATAATTGGCAAAAAAAGGGTATGGAATGGACAAACTTTCTGAAAGGAGCTTTGAATGAAAGAAACAATAAATGAGGATACTTACCAAACACTTAAAGAAGTTGAGGTAACCTCATACGAAAAAGCCACTATCCCTATGTGGAAACCGGACACCGGACAAAAAGAAACAAAAAAAATAGTTAAATCAAAATATAGTTTAATGATTTGTACGCCTTGTCATAGTGATGTGACTATGCATTACACACAAGCTCTTTTAGAATTACAACAACTTTGTATTAAAAAAGGAATTAAAATAACATTTACTTTATTAAAATCATCTTTGGTAACACAAGGAAGAAACTTATGTACTTCGGCTTTTTTAGAATCTAGTTGTACACACATGTTATTTGTAGATTCGGATATATATTTTAGAGCAGACTCTATTATAAAAATGTTAGATCTGGATAAAGAATTAATATCTATTCCTTATCCTCTTAAGACAATGATGTGGGATAAGCTTTATAAAAAATGGAATGATGGTGAAGTAAAAAACCCTGGAGATATACACAGATGGTTAAATACTTACCCTATGAGAGTAGAGAACCCTGAGAATATAAAACTAGATAACGGTGTTATGGAAGTTACACATAGTCCTACAGGATGTATGATGATTAATAGAAGTGTGTTTGACAAGATGATTGAAAAATATCCAGATAAAAACATAGTTCAAAAGACAGTAATAAACGGTGAGTATGTAGATAGACCTAATCTATGGAACTTTTTTGATTGTATACATGACCCTGAAACAAAGACTTATATGGGTGAAGATTTCTCATTCTGTAAGCTATGGAAAGACATTGGTGGTAAATGCTATGTATATGTTAATGACCCAATCATCCATGTAGGAGAACACCAATACGAAGGTTGTTTTCTTGATGAGTTGAAACTAGCTAAGTAAAATGGTATTATCTTAACTTTAAGATCTTAAAAGGAGAATATATTTAATGCTACAATTTTTACCCTACGCAATGGCCGCTTACGGTGGTTACAAAGGATATAGAGGAGCAAAAGATTCAGGAGCGTCAGGACTTGGGAGAATATTAGGTGGTATTACTGGAGCTACTGCGGGTTATTATGGTGGTCAAGGTGTTTTAGGTGGAGGATCTGCATTAGGTGTTCCAGGTTTTTCAGCAGCACAATCAGCTTTTACTCCTTATAGTCAGTTAGCAAGTAAATATTCATCATTAAGTGCATTACCATTTCAATCACCAATAAGTTCGCCACAGCCTTTTGAAGTTCCAGCGGGAGGAGAACAACAAGGTGGAAGTCTTTTAGATATTTTAAAAAGACAAAAAGAAGGTGCTCCTGCAGGTACATTAGAATACAGCCCAGGAAAAGTTTCTGCTGCAATAGCTGCAGCTACTTACGGTCTAGGTGCTTTCGATCAACAACCTACAGATATTTATATGCCTGGTTACAATATGAATTATTTAAATATGAGAGATCAGAGACCTGGATACACTTACATCGATCCAACTACAGGTGAAGAAAAAGCTTATGAAAAAGTTTATGCACCTGAAGAAGCAGGTAAAGATGATCCACGAATGGGCCCATACTCATTAGTCAAACAAGGATTAAGAACAGGTGGTTTAGCTGAAATAAAAAAATTTAACGAAGGTGGTATTAACTATCTTCCATCAAAAGTTTCTCATGATGAAAACGATGCAAACAATTATGTTAGAGCATCGGGTTATGTAGAAGACGGAGCAGGCGTAGGAGACAAAGACGAGGATACAATGTTAGCTCAATTAGCAGACGGTGAGTTTGTAACAAGAGCAGATGGAGTATTAGGTGCTGGAATCATAGCTGGAGCTAATCCAAATAGCATGAAAGACATGCGAGAAAAAGGTGCCCAATATTTCTATGAACAACAAAAAAGATACAAGCGTGTATTTGATTTATTACAGGATGGAAATGGCAACAGCAAACAAAAAACAAATTAAACCTTTAGTTAGTATTCTACCTTTAGAGCCTAAGGATATAGAAAGATTTTGGCCATTAGCTGAGTTTATGGTTTCAGAAGCTTTAGCGTTTTCAGGTAAATATGCTGATTCAGCTTGGGTAATGAATGAGTTAAAAAAAGATTTAATGCAATGTTGGATAATGTTTGGATCAGATGAGTCAGAAGAAAATAAAGTATTTGGTATTTGTGTTGGTAGAATTGGTATTATGCCAAACTATAATCAATATGAGATTGTAATATGCACAGGTAAAAGAAGAGAATTATGGGAAGATAATTTAATAACAGCAGTAACAGATTTTGCAAAAATAAATAAATGTAAAAGAATGAGTATAATGGCCAGACCTGGATGGGAAAAAGTTTCCAAAAAATGGGGATGGCAAAAGAAACACGTACAACTAGAGAAATGGATATAATATGAGTTTTTTCGGAGGAGGCGGAGGTGGATCAGCTCCACCATCAACAACAACTAATTACGTAAGAGAAGCACCCGGTATAGAAGAACGTAAGATAGAGTTGATGGACATTGCGAGACAAGTCGCACAACAACCTATTAATTTACCTGACTATCAAGTAGCTGGCTTAGGTGCTTTAGAGCAACAAGGTATACAAAATATTCAATCTGGAATAGGTGCTCCAACAGTACAAGCCGGGATTAATTCAGTACAAGCAGCGTCTGCTCCGATTGGTGCAGCGCAAATAAATCAATATTTAAATCCATATCAAAGTTATGTGACAAACGAAATTGGTAGACAAGCACAAATAATGGGGAATCAACTTGGATCTAAGGCTATCGGAGCAGGAGCTTTTGGTGGCGGAAGAGAAGGTGTTCAACAAGCAGAACTTCAAGGTAGAGCTTTAACTGCTATGGGTACAGCACAGCAACAAGGTTTTAATACAGCCTTATCAGCAGCACAGAATCAACAAAGAGTTGGTTTACAAGGTGGACAACTTATGGGTCAACTAGGTTTAGGCCAACAACAGATGGCTCAAGCAGATGTTAATCAACTTATGGCTGCAGGTGGTGTTCAAAGACAACTTGCTCAGTCAGCACTTGATGCGCAAAGACAATCTACTTTACAACAACAGTATGAACCATATCAAAGAGCAGAATTCTTAGCTAACTTATATGCTGCAGGTCCTAAATCACAATCAGGAATTACTATGGGAACTGCACCAAGCACAAGTCCGTTAGCCCAAGCTGTAGGTACGGGTATAGGAGCGTTCACAGCATTCCAAGGTGTTAAACCAACCGGACAGGCATAGGAGTTTATATGTCACTTAATAAAGTTTTAAACAGACCTATGTTTAGAAAAGAGGCACTTAGAAAAGGTGTGCTTAAAACTATTAATGCAAATACAGGTGTTATGGTTGGCCAACCGTACACTTCAGCACCAGTTCCAGCAATTAGAAAACCACCTACTTTTATGGAAAGAATGTCAGTCAGTGGACCAGTAAGAGGTGCAAAAAATTTAGTTAAAGGAGGGGTTCAGATACCTGGAGTTCTTGGTTATTATGCAGGTGATAAAGTTGCGCAAGGTTTAGGTATAGAAGATCCTGTTGGAAGAACAGCGTTTGGATTAGGTGGAGGTTATGCTGCTACAAGAGCGTTACCTGCTTTAGCGGGTATTGGTTTTCTTCCAAGTACGATTGGTTTAGCAGGAATATATGGATTAAAAAATAGAGTAGACGCAGGTGTAGAATTAAGAAAAAAAATTAACGCAATGTCTCCTGCAGAAAGAAAAGCCTTTGAAATAGAACAAAGAAACGCTGCCACTGATTATATGAATGTATCAGACGAAGAATTATTTGGTAAGTTTGTACCAAAAACACCTGAACCAATTGACACAAAAAAGTCAGCAGCTGCACCTAAAGAAGG
>Ga0208643_1000810_pt1 | contig 19345 bp, 15 predicted proteins | sample VirMetDEL_Nov_12_FD_184516 | JGI IMG/M metagenome (GOLD analysis project Ga0208643, IMG submission 184516) | Aqueous microbial communities from the Delaware River and Bay under freshwater to marine salinity gradient to study organic matter... | ecosystem: Environmental > Aquatic > Marine >... | reverse complement strand
TACCAGGTCTAATTGCAGAATCATCACTTACAATAGAAGAATCATTAACAAAAACAATATCATCTGCTAATGCGTCTACCTCAAACCATCTAAGGTCTTCATCATAAAATTGATTAGTTGTTGGTGCTGTAGTAAAATTAGTACCCTCAAGTGTTATCACCGAGTTGATTGATATCACATTGTCATCTGGAAGTATTATTTCATAAAATGGTATTACATTTTCTTCTGATAAAACCCTTTGTAGAATCTTACTAACACCATTGGTTACTATTTCTCGTTTTGTTAGTGTATAGTTTACTATGGAATTGTTAGCATCAAAGTTTGGTATAACCAAAAGATTTGGTATACCACTAATATTAAATGGACTTGAAAAATCAATTTCATCTGTTGATTCAAATACTTTACCAGCACCACTTATTTGAACACCCCTCTTTAATATGGGTGCATAGCTATTATCATATGTATCACCTAGAACTGGAACAACAACTGAAAAATCTGCTATAGTTACCGATGGTCTCTTACCTGGAACTTTAAGTCCGAAGGTTCTAGCCATTGAAAGAATTGAACCCTTTTCTTGTGCAAAATCAATTTGCGTCTCTTGAAACATTCTATCTGTGTGGTGAGATAACATATCACCAGTTGCAGCATTAAGTTCAATAAGCATCATACCTACAGATGCATCATTATAATCACTAAAAACATCTGGATAATATTGTTTTGTGAAATTTATTAATTCTTGTCTAACGTCTGCAAAGTTTCTTGCTGTATAATTTATCTTACGAGCCATAATTGTTTTTTTTTATATTTCTATTATAACAAAGTCGGTTTCTTGAAACACATCCTCTGTTACTGTATAATCTATCCTAACTGAAACACCATATTCAGAATTAGCACTTTCTTCAACTATAACTTCATTTATTGCTAAGTTTGGGATATATTTTTTAACCACATCACTTATTTCAGATTTAATATTACCTTGTAATAAAGTATCATTTTGTTCAAAAATATATTTAAGTAGATTTGTACCAAATTCTGGCATATAAAGTCTCTGACCCTTTTGGGTAAGTATTAAATGCATAAGGTCTGCCTTAATCGCATATTTATCATCATTATTTAGTTTAAGGAAATATCCCCTATCACTTTCCTTAAATGGGAATGCAATATTTATAAACTTACCATTAGTTGCCATACAAGTTGTTTTATGATAAATATTATAATAAATCTTTTTAGGAAATAAATAGAGGAAATAAAAAAAGGATAAACTTTCGTTTATCCTTTTTTATTATTTATATGGGCAATGCCTACAGTCATTGGAGCAACACTTACCCCGTTTTAGGTGGTACACTTCTGTTAACACCATTTTGTTATCTTCCCAATAAAAATCTTCTAGTTGTAATTTGTTTTTTGCCATTTGTTCTTCAAAATTAGTTTTTGATATCCAGTCATCTCTCCTATACATATCTTATCCACATTTACCATAACCACAATTAGAACATATTAAACATCCCTCTTGGAAAATTAGAGCATCTTGCCCGCATTCCGTACATTCGTTTTTACCCTTAGTACCATCTGGTATGAATTTCTTAAGAGCACGTTTAACACCGTTACCCCAAGTTGACATACCTTCACCACTTAGATTTAATGAATCAATCAAATCGGCAGCGTGTTGTAATGGCATACCGTGTCTAAGAGTCGCAGAGGTCATTTTAGCTAAATTCCAATACTCCTTATTAAAAGAACGTGAAAGTCCCTCTATCTTCACCCTATACCCATCCTTATCGACATATTCTAAGTCATACCTACTCTTATTACCACCATTTCTTCTTTTAACAATCTCACATTTGTTAACATAAAGTGGTATAGATGGTAATTCATCTAGTTTACCAGTAAATAATTCATAAGGTCTATCTTCAACTAATCCTAAAACTGCAATCCATTTTTCATTATTATTTTGAAATCTAACAATTTCGCTTGGGACTCTTTTAGGTCTTTTAACCGCATTATTATCACCAAATACTACTTCTGCTTCTTTTTTATCAGTAGAAGAAATTAATACACCACTTCTTGAACCATCTCTATAAACAGTCATACCTTTACAACCACTTTTCCAACCAGTCATATAAACCTTAGATACCATTTCTTCTGAAATATCATTTGGTAAATTAACGGTTACTGATATTGAATGGTCAATATGTTTTTGAACCATACCTTGCATCTTAACTTTAGATACCCAATCCACATCATTTGCAGTCGCACCAAAATATGGTGATTTTTTAACAATGACATCAATTTCATCATTGGTCATACCTTTAACCTCATCAACATTATATCCTTTAACCTCTAACCATGTTTCAAATTTATGGTGGAAAACAGCATGTTCTTGCCAACAATCACCAACTTCATCAGTGAAATCAACTCTAACACCCTTATCACTTGGGTTAATCTTAACACGCCTAGTGTAATAAATAAGGAATACTGGTTCAATACCAGAAGATGTTTGTGTTAACATAGATACAGTACCAGTTGGTGCGATAGTAAGAATAGCAATATTCCTTCTACCATACTTCATTAATTTCTTATAAAGCTTTGGGTTTTCTTCTTTAATTCTGAGTAAGAAAGGATTATTCTTTTCTCTCTTGGGGTCCCAGATTAAGAACACACCTCTTTCTTGACCTAAATCACAAGATGTATCATACGCAGTATGTTTCAAACGCATGTGTAGGTTTTCAGAGAATTCATTCCCTTTTTTACTACCATACTTAATATTAAGAGCAGCAAGCATATCACCTTCTGCTGTAATACCTAAACCAGTTCTACGACCTTGTTCACACTTATCTTTAATACGTCTCCAAAGATTTAACTCTACAGATTTAACTTCATCAGATTCTGGGTCACCATTAATTTTATCAATGATACTATTAATCTTCTCTAATTCTAAATCAATAAGGTCATCCATCATCCTTTGTGCTATAACAACATGTTTGTCGAATAACTCAAAATCAAATTCTGCATCCTTAGTAAATGGATTGTTAACATATGAATATAAATTCAAGGCCAAAAGTCTACATGAATCATCTGGACAAAGTGGTATCTCACCACAAGGATTGGTTGATGATGTTGTAAAACCTAAATCTGAATAACAATCTGGTATTGACTCTTTAATTATTGTATCCCAAAAAAGTATACCTGGTTCTGCTGATTTCCAAGCATTATAAATAATCTTATCCCAAATAACCTTAGCATCTACCTCTTTGGTATACGTTGGACTATCTGAATTGATTGGGTATTGTTGAGTGAATAACTTTTCAGCTTCAACTGCTGTCATGAAATCATCTGTAATCTTAACTGATATATTAGCACCAGTAACTTTACCTTCTGTTAACTTTGCATCAATAAAAGATTCTGAATCTGGATGTTGTATCGAAATAGACTCCATAAGAGCACCTCTACGACCACCTTGGGCAACTTCTCTAGTTGAGTTAGAGTAACGTTCCATAAATGGTACAATACCCGTTGAGGTCAACGCAGAATTCATTACTGGGGATTCCCCAGGTCTAATGAATGATAAATCAACACCAACACCAGCTCTACGTTTCATTAGTTGAACCAATTCTTGGTCTAACTTAAGTATACCACCATATGAATCACTATCTTTTTGGTTACCAATAACGAAACAATTTGAAATTGATACATATTGGAAATTATTCCCAATACCAGCCATTGGGCTACCTTGTGGAATAACATATTTAAAATCCTTTAATAAATCATAAATCTCATGTTTTGAGACTGGGTTTGGGTATTTAGCTTCTATCCTACCAAACTCTCTTGCGAGTCTATGGTGCATATCATCTGGGGTTAATTCATAAACATTTCCATCAACATCTTTCAATGCGTATTTCTTCATCCATGTTTTAGCGGCTAATTCATCACCTTTAAAATATTCGGTAGATGCGGCAATTATTTCTTCTTTACTATATATTATTGGGTTTTGTTCACTCATAATCTTATTCGTTTGCATTTGCTGTAGCCTTTCTTTCTTGTATGGCATCCATTATTTTATTAACTTTGGTTTGTGATTTTTCTTCACGGAACTCTTGAGATTGTAAGAAACTTTTACCTCTTTCATTATCTTTAGTCATATTGATTTCAACATAACCATTATCAAAAATAATGTCATCGAAGATAATACCATCTCTACCAAACCTAGATTTAAGTATTGCCATATTTGCAGTACCATTCTCTTTTTGTGCTAATGACTTAGCAACAGATACAATAAAGTGTCCTATTTGACCCTTTTTAATTGAACCACCCATTTGGTCTGCTTCAACGATATCAGATGTTATAGAACTTCTATTACCTTGTATTGCAGTCCAACCAGCGATATCTAACTCAGCCAACATACTTTCGAATTGTCTCATAACAAGTGCTTCACCACCCCACTCGTCTTTAAACTGTTTGGTTGATTCTACACAATCAATGTAATCTAAAACTATTAAGTCTGGTTTAAACCCTTCTGCTATTTTCTTTCTAACATACTGTCTAATCTCCAACATGTTTGTACCATGACTTGGGAATTTTTTAAGTATAATTTTACCAGGTTGTAATTCTTTACTTCTAACAGTTTTAATAACCTCTTCTTGATTATCTACTAAATCATTAAGACTATATTTACCATCCATCCAACACGTAAAGTGTTTTCTTTGTATTACCTTTGGGTTATCCTCGAAAAATATTTGAAGAACGTTATGACCTAAGTTTTTAGCATGATTAGAAATCTTAGTCATCATAGTAGTTTTACCAACACCTAAAGCTGCTAATATAACGGCTAATTCGGTTCTAGCTAATCCACCATCCATATACGCATCTAAACCATCAATACCAGTTGGAATTGGATGTCTGAAATCATCTGATAAAACGTTTTCTAAATCATGAAATACATCAATACCAGTATCTTTATTATCACCAACGGCTAATGCCTCTTTAATAATTTCTTCACACTTATGGAACTCATCTAAATCACCTTGTTCAATTATTGTATCAATCTCTCGAATTGCTTTTTTCAATTCTTGTTGTTTACAGAACTTCATACTGGTATCTTGAACTTGAAAACCATTATTCATTTCTGCATTTTTAATCTCTTGAAGACTATTGATATACATTTCTTTACCAATATCATCAACAACATCTTCAATCATCATAGACTCTAAACTATTCATGTCTGGTATCACCTCATACTTTTCATAATTGTTCTTAATCTTACTAACAACTTTTCTCAGAAACGTATCTTCAAAATACGTTGCTGATAGTATATCAATTATAGACTCACCGAAGTTTCTATCAACTACGATTTGTTGTATAAGTCTATATTGAAAATCTTTACCTAGATACCCTAATTCATCTTTATTTATTTTCATTATACCCTAGGTGTTATTAGCTTATTTCTTCAGCTTCATGCTCAAATACTGGGGTATATTCATCTAAACTCATATGTTCCTCTAACTCGGAAATTATGCTTGGAATGATATCTCTAATATTAACTTGGTATCTTACATCGGTTTGAAACCAATTACCCGAAAACTGACTTTTGGCAATAGTTTTTTTATCTACTTTTACCTCAAAAATAAATATGTCCTCATTTGTGAAAACACTAAAATTTTCATTAAATTCTTTTGGTCTCCATGGGTTATATTGTCTCCATGTAACACCTTGGCATAGACCTTTAAAATAGGTTGGGATGATTCCCATTCTACCTAAATTATCTATGTTTAATCCAGTAACTTCATTCATCATGTCACGTAACTCTAAAGAGTTCAACACTTCCTTGTTATAATGCTTAACATTAAACAGTCTTTGACATATGATATTGTCGTTGATATATAGGTTAAATTCAAACCTAAAATTGTCCCAAAAATTTGTTTTTTTATTCATATATTATATTTGTTTTTTTTCTCGTTCAATTAATTTTTTAAACGGTAATAGGTAATCTGCAAATCTTGCCTCACCAATTTTTCTATCGATGCCATCTTTTTTTAACATCTGATAAACTGCTTTTATAGACCTATCATCACTAAGTGGTGAATCAATCAATTGGTTAACATTCGTTAATGATTCTTCTGTCAACAGTGGTGCAGATAAATCAACCAATTTTGTATTTATTTCGTATATATCTTCACCTTGTATTCCATCAGTTATTCGATTGGAGATGTTGGTATATATTTGAAGAGGTTTTAATTTTAGAGCCAAGCGTTCCTCTTGTAAGGACGTAGCCCTTTCAATTATTTCACTCAATTCAACCTTTCGTTGTGTTAGTTCTGGAAAGTGTTTTATTAACGAGGCTTCTCCAACTCGCTTGATGCCCTTGATACTATCTGAAGAATCACCACATATCACTTTCATTAATACTGAATTTGCTAAATGTGGTTTAAAATGTTGGTTATAATTTTCTTTGGTTAAGTATACTTTTTTATCCAGTAAATATATCCTTACATTTTCATCAATAAGTTGGCATATGTCTCTATCACTAGTCGCAATAGTTACCTTTGTTGTTTCTTTCTTTGTTTTACAGTAGTAAGCGATGAAATCATCCCCTTCCACTACTTTATCTTTTAATTGTCTAATGAATAGTTCTTCTAAGTAATTGAAAACAAGACCTTGTTGTAAGACTTCATCTAAGTTTTCTGGAATAGTACCATTAATATAATCCTTACCCCTTCCACTCTTATAGTCTTTATATATATCCCATCTAAGTTTTCCAGAGAATTCACCATCCCAAAATACAAATACCTTATGGTATAAATCTTGAACTAGTAACATCCTTAATACTGTTAGAAATTGGTATATACCACCGATAGCTTTACCATCGTGACTATACTCATCCTTAGCCCCAATAAACCCACGTTTATATAGGGCATTACCATCAACTAATAATACGTTTTCAACTCTATCTTTTTTTACTGAACCTCTTTTCGGAGGTAGTTTCTTTGACATCCATATTCATTTATAGGGTTAATACTCTACTCGTTTGTATCTTCTTTACCTAATTCAACTTCTTTTGAACCATATTCAATATTTTCATCATATGTAACATTTAACGCATCATGAATGAATTGTCTATGTTCTTTCTTATAATCCTCTATCTTATCTGGATTAACAAAACCATGTGGTGTTGAAGCAATCTTACCAGTTCTGGCAATACCAATAATATGGTTTTTCTCCATCTTAATTTTAACTTCAGTTCCAAAGGTAATTTCTTGTTTTAATGATGTTGCAGTTAACTTTTTAGTACCATGTGATGCAATACCACCCATATGTACTAAGAATCTATTATTATAGAACATAAATTCTCCACCTTTGTGTTTAACAATACCACCACCCATATTATCAATCCATATCTTTTGAACACCGATAAAGGTGTTTATGAATTCACTTCTAACATCTCTACTAGATGGAATCATATAATTAACAATAGATTGAAAACAACCCATAGCACCAGCATTCCATTGGTTATTACTAGAATTAGATGTTGCAGATTGGAAACCATCTAATGTACCAATTGAATCCCATAAAAATACAAGGTTTTTTGGAAACAAACCATCGGCTTGTTTTTGTAAATACCCTTTCATTAAGAACTCTATATCTTCAATAACTGGTGCAAGACGTGTTGGTGTTGTTTTAACCTTATTGTCTTTATAATCTTGAAATTTACACTTTGCATAAATATCCAATGGTCTATATAATATAAAACCATCTGGTTTACCAGTTACTTCACCAGTTACTTCATCAATCGATTCAATAAACTTAACACCACATTGTTTTGCATGTGTCCAAGACCAGTTACCCTCTGTTTCAAAAATGATTGGAAAGTCACCAATCTTCTGTGCTCCAGCAATTGCTTCATAAAAAGCAGTTGATTTACCAGTATTACTAAAACCCCTAACAAGACTCACATATCCCCTTGGGAATCCAGGTACTTTAATTGCATCGAACCAAGGTTCACCTAATGGAATCCATGATAAAGGTTTATCATTTACTTCATTATCTATTCCTTCTGTTTCTAGAAATGCATCTATATCGAATTCTTTTTTCGCTGTTGGGGTCTTTTTTTTGGGTGTCTTTGCCATGGTAATAGGTTTAGTTTGGTTGGTTATTTGGTTATTCTAGAAAACAAAGGGTACAATTAAGTACCCTCGGTTTTGGTTATAAATTTCCTACAATTTAAAACGGTAGGTCATCATCGTCTTCATCATCAATTTGTGGTGATGAAGGTTCAGTTACTGTAGCAGTTTCTGTAACAGTTGCTGTAGCAGTTGCTGTAGCAGTTTCTGTTGCAGTTGCCGTTGCAGCTTCTGTTGGTTGGTTAGTTGTTTCTTTAGGTGCAGAAGTTTCATTAGCATCTTTAAGACCCATAGTTAACTCTTTATCTAAATTATCGGTTTGTTTTGTATTGGTGTCCTCTTCTAATGTAGATTTACCAACAAAACATTCTTGTGTTTTACTCCACACTGGGATATCATCTTTAACTACAATTGATAAGTAGTTATAGTCACGAATGCTATATACATCTTTCCATGTTCTATCATCGTCCATCCATAATTTCGCTTGCTCTGGGTCTTCACTCAAAGGTGTTGATTGTAGTGGATAAGAAACAGATGTTACAACTGGTACGTTGTTTGAGTTTCTTTGAATCTTAACTAGTAAATCTCTACCAGTTAATGGGTCACTAACATCATGTTGTGCACCTTCGATAGCACCATTAATATTATCTAATGTACCCTCTTTTCTAAAGTCATGGTTAAATCTCCAGAACTTAACTCCTTCACTTTCTTTATCTCTTTCGATAACTTTAGTTACATACATTTTCCTTGCAGAAAATTTCTTTGCATCTTCTTTATCTTGTGCATCACCAGTAGAAAGTAATTCTTGTCTAACTTCACAGAAAGGACATGCCTCATCTTGTTCGTGGTGTAGACATGCAAATGTTTTCCATTTTCCGTCCACTTGTCTTTTATGACCCCATTTAACTGTAAATGGTGTTAGTTCCCCTTCTTTTGGTGGTAATAATCTTATTCTTTTAGTGTCTGAATTAACACCATCTGGTAAGTAAGTAGTGAAATAATTTTTTAAATCGTACTTGTTCGTAAACGTACTCCCTTTCTTGTGGGAATCTGAATACTGTTTCATCATGTTTTCGTAAACTGAGTTGCTCATAATTAGTTGTTTTTGTAATTGTTTTTGTAATAGTTATTTGTAATCGTCATTCGTAATAGTTAGTTTTTTTTAGTTTTATTATGAATAATTTATCTTCCTTTAATATAAGGAATATGTTTTAAAAGTAAAGTAATTTATAACCTTTTTTTTAATAAATTTGGATACTCTTCCGATTAGTTAAGACAAAGTTAGTTCAAAAAAAATAAAGAAACAACCATATAACAAAAAAAAGAGAGCAAATGCCCTCTTTTTATCTTTTTATGTAGTAAAATATTATATATCTTCTTCTTCGTATGAGTTGTCAAAGCTATCCTTTAGTGATGAATCGGTGTAATCACCTTCAATATCATTTTTATTTAAAGTATATTCTTCTTTTTCCTCTTCTTGGTTCATTATGTCATATTTACCCTCTTGTTGAGACCAAAAATCTGTTAATTTAAGGTTATATGGTGCAGAATCCAACGACCTCATTTCTAATTTTTCATCTTCAGTTGGTAATCTCTTTTCCATTTGACCATTAAGACTATCAATCTTACTTGAAATGTCATCCATGTGGCTAACTTGTCCTTCTAGTTTAGCAACCATATTCATTAATTGCTCAATTTTATCATTAGCAGCATCCGCAGACATTTTTGCCTCTTCAGTACCTTGAACTAATTGGGTGATATCTAATTCAACCGCATCATCCTCTGGTTCTGCAATTGGTTCTTCTGGAACACCTAATGGTTCGTCTGTTTCACCTTCTGGGTCTTCCAAATCTAATTCTTCTGGGTCATCCATTGGGGCTTCTTCATCACCAAGACCTAAATCTTCACCACCATCAGTTGGTTCACCACCACCATCACCTAATCCATCTATATCATCCATTGGTTCACCATCACCAATTTCTTCTTCAGCATCAACTATCATCCCAGAATCTTCAGCTCTATCTTCATAGAAAGCGTATTCGGTCATTAGTTTAAACCTATTAAGTTCTTCTTTTAGTAATTTTTTATCAGCCATTATTAGTTTATTAATAAGTCTCTACCGTCTTCGGTAATTATTCTTTTGTTGATTCTTTCGATTAAACCTTTTCCAGTTTTAATCACACATACCCCAGATGAACAATCCATTTCTTGTTCTAATTCTGGTGGTGTAGTATTAGCTTTAGGTTTAGATTTATCATCTTCACTTAAAAACGAAAGAACACTATCCGTAATCTTTTTGTTGTCATTCATAATTTATAAATTAAAAATTCTTATATTAATAAATATACAAAAAAGTTAAAAAACACGCTTAATCGTAGATATATTTAGTTTATGATTACTATACAAGAGTAGTTTGTTTTGATATTTGGACCAATCTATTTTATAGGATTTATAATCTAGATTACCAACCTTGTCTGAATTTTCAAGTTCTATTAATTTATTCATACCATTTATAGTATAAAATGCATTACCCCTTTTATGTATAAGAATAATTTTAGTTGGGTATAATTTTTTTAAGTTAAACTTTTCATCTATATTAATTGTAAATTTAAAGGTCACCATTAATTGTGGTGACCCTTCGTCTTCTACAGAAAATATAAATGTATCTTCTTTATCAATATCAAAATGCGTCTTTAATCGAGCCAATAGCCAGTCTAATTGTTCAGAAGGTATAAATGAGGCTATTAATAGGTTTCTAGTCATGGTTATTTATCAAATATAATAATGGGATATATTTAACTTCATCATTAAACATTCCAAGTTCATTATTATATTCAATAAGTATTCCATCATCTTCCAAAAACACCGATGAAATGGACTTTATTTTACTAATTAATTTATCTACATCACCACCAATATATTTAACATGTCTAATATCAACACCATAGATGGTTTTATTAGATAATATATACAACATATTATCATTATAAAATGTTATATTAGAATATAATGTAAATCCTTCAAAAACATCTTTAATTTGATTATCATTAAATCTAATAACATCAATAAATTTATATGTTATTGGATTTTTAACCTTATCATATGCATATTGTATAAAGTAAAATAAATCTTCTTCGAAGAAAGTTCTTCGTTCTAGTTTAGTAAATGTCCAGAATAAATCTTCTTTTATATTACGTTTAATATAGTTTAAACTATTAGATACTAACTTAGCATTATCTAAACCAATTATAAGTGTTGGGACACCATCGACTATCTCACTAAAATCTTTAACAACGTTAAATTTCTTATTAAGTCTTATCTTATCTTGTGTAACTACATTTCCTATAACCATGTAGGCAAAGATAGTTAAAAAAAATTAATGTTACAACATTATTCTGTAACTAAATCTGAACCAAATGAAATATCTTTAACTTCAGTACTAAGTTTTTTCTCTGAATAACTGTAACCACCTTGACCAATACAACCACCATCGGATTCAACACAATTACCATTATCATCAACCTTAAGACACTTACAACCAGTTAATCCAGTTGGAAATGGTAGATAACCAGTTTTCCAAATTTCATAACTACCACCTAACATCCCCATAAGGGTATTAAAATCAAATGTATATGGGTCTATTTTTCTACCTGGTGATATCCAATGATGACCAGTAATGTATTTTAAATTAGGGACGCTTAATTTTAAATCTTTAATAAGATTAGAAGTAGATTCATACATTTCTGGTGTAAACTCTTCTTTACCAGTAAGCATATCGAAAGATATCCCAATACTATATTCATTTACATCTTTACCATTTGGTCCATATGAACTTCCAGCGTGGGCGACTCTATGTATTACTGGTGCACCTTGGAAGACTTCTCCTTTTCTATCTATTAAGAAGTGATATCCATATCCTTTTTTCAATAAAGTATCTGCTGCACTCTTTACACTAGCACCAGCTGTCCAATGTAACACAACAGTATCTATTATATTAATATTTTTTGCCCTACCATAATCTTTTCTCTTTCTAAAAAATGGTTTTAAAATATTAAAATTTTTACCGTCTGTATCTAAATTTGTAAATGGTTGTATCTTCATTAGTCTTCAATTATTATTCCTTCTATTACTATATTTTTTTCATTTATAGTTGGTATTATATCAATAGTACTTTTGGTACTAGTTCTGGTGATTTTTTCTTTATCTTCATTAGTATTAAATGAACCTAATAGATTCATAAATAACGTTACGGCATCAATTAATGGGGTTTTTGTTCGTTTAACTCTAACACCCTTAAATTTGGTCGTCATATTGTTGGCGGTAATACGATGTGTAACCTTAAGAATCATATATGCACCCCTAAACATTGGTATATTGTTTAAGTGGAAATAAATCATTGGTTGCATCATTGCACATCCCATCATTTCAACCTCAGCACTGTATGACCTCGTTTGGTAAACATTGAATAGGTTTTGACCGACAAATGTTGATTTACGTTTATCACCACTTTGTGATATATCTTCGATGATTTGAAGACTCTCAGATGTTTCTGAAAATTCTGTTTGGTCTAGAGTTAAGTCTTTAAAAATACTTTGGTTTTGTTTACCATATGAAACACCAACCATTGGTACGTTAATAAAATCAGATGGTATATCAGCACTTGATGGTTTACAGTCGTCACCTAATTCAATAACAATACCATCATCTTTATAGTTTGGGTTATTACCCAAGTCTAAATTAGTAGACGCTTGTCCAGCATATGTACATATAAATGATGGTCCACTATTGAAATCCGCCTCATCCAAATCATTATAAGAATATGGTGTAAACATAGATTTTAAATCTTCCTCTTTTGTAAAATCAAGGAAGGTGGGTAATGCAATAAAATTAAAGTTATTATCTGCAAGTACCCTATTAACAAAATCAAAAAAACTAGTGTTAAGGTTACCCCTAACTAAGAAATCAATTGCAAATGGGTTAATATAAAAATCATCACCAATATCATTAAATGCTCTATCTAAAAACTTAAATGTATCTAATAGACTTTCACTAGTATTACCACATTGATTTAGTATTGTGTCTGAACCAGCAATCCACTTGGTATATATTGAACCAATTGTTCGATATATATTAAGCTTTATCATATCATCATCAATAGAATTAAAGATATCTTTTTGTATTTCATTATTATCGGTTTCACTATTATCTTGTTTCTCTTTAAATAATTTTTTAAATGTCAAATAAAAATTATCTACATACAATTGGTATTGTTCTTTATTAACACTTAAATTATCATATAATGGAATTGGACTATCTGAATCTCTAAATGTTTTTGGTGACCCATTTAAAATCACATATTCACCTTTAATATTATTATTAATAATTTTACTAACTGATGTACCAGGTCTCATTGTTAAATCGAAATGTTTTATATCATCATCTAACTCTATTGGTGTTATATTAACATAGTTTTTAAGTATTTCGGTTTCACTTGAAAAGGTTGATTCTATATTAGATTTCTTTAAATAATATTTAGTTGTTTCATTTTCACTATCTGGGTTTTCAATAATATCTGGTTCTAATGTATCCCACTTACTACGTAAATCATCAACACTTGTAAATAATTCTAAACCTTCTTTAATGTTATCATAACCAGTTTCTGAGTCATTAACAAAATTTTCAAATATTGTTATAAATTCATCTTTAACTTGTTTTGGTAAGTTTAAAATTGTATCATCTATTGAATGGTAATCATCTGTTCCATTTGTAAAGTCAAAACTAATTCCCATATTAGTTTGTTCTGTTATTATTGAATCATCATTACAGAATAAAAATTTTGTTTTACTAGGTGTATATGATGTACTATCTTGTTCTGGTAAAATTGGTTCACCATTAGAGTTTGTATATGAAATTATATCAATTGTTTCTCTATGTCTATAAAGTAAACCACCAATGAATGCACACCATAATTTTGGTGCTCTAATGAATGCAGCATTATTTTTAAATATACCCTTAATTGTTGGTGTTTCTTCATCACCAAAATCTCTTTCTGAACCATTATTTTGAATTGTATCAAATAAACTAACCTCATCACCAACATTTCGACCAGTCAAACCATGCCAACTTAATGAGTGTAAAAACAAAAATGCTTTACCTTCATCACCTTGGTTATAATAAAACTCACTCCCAAATAAACTATAATATTTATGTGTACTTTCACCTATTGAATTAGAGATAACGTTAAATTCAATAAATGGCATATATATTTCATTTTTATTAGCATTTATTGTTTGACCTAATAAATCACCAAGTAATTTTCTTTGTTTACCATATTGTTTTATAGAATTATTTGGATAATACAAACCATCACTATTAACATCTGATTCTATTGTCCCAGTATTTGTTAAACTACGGTTTGGAAATCTACGAGAAATTGAAAGAGTTCTAAATTTATCAATAAACTGAAACTCCCCATCTATGAATGCTTCATTATTACCATTTACATCATAATATGCTAAAAATGAACCACCACCAGCATTAAGATATGTTTCTCTCCAATATGAACATAATATTGATGCGGTTGAAACCTTATCACTATTATATGTTAGTTCTGAACCTGGAGAGTTAACAGTTGGTACACCCACATTATAAACCATATTTGTTACTTCTTCAACAAATAAATTATAACTTAAAGGATTTAACCCAATCATTTGGTTAGCCGTTTTTTTATTAACACCATCTTCACGTTCTGGGTCATATAAACTTGGTGCTAAGGACCCTTGTTGTATTACTCTATTGTTTTTAATAATATTAGCGTAGTCTTCACTAATATACTCACTACCATATGTTGGGTTTATTGATTCACCATTATATTCACCACTTGTTAATATTCTAAAGTAATTTGAACCATCCAATTCGTCATTATAATTATTTACATTTTGTTCTGTTCCAAAATTATTACTAGTAAAATTAATATCTAGGCTTTGTAATTCACTGTTTGATTTAAGTGTATCACCATTATAAAATAAACCACCATTAAAACTACCATTAATTGGTAGAAATACCCTATTACTATTTACATCATCAATATAGTTATAATTATAATTACCACCAAATTCACTTAATAAACCCTTTACCTTAACACCACGTGGGTGTTTAATATTATCAACACCAGTTTTCCAAGTATCAATTAAACCATTTTCTTTTTGTATTATTTCATCCATTAATATTTGACCATCTGTGTTAGAAAGTTTAATATTAATTGCATTAGATAGATTATATGCTTCCATTGTACCCATCATACGTATAAGTGCATCTGGATACTTTGTATTAGATACACCAAGACCTAAGAACCCCCTCATTAACATACACCTAATAGCTTCATTAGGTTTACCAGTTGCTTCATCACCAAACACTGATGTGTTATATGGGTTAATATTACTATCGTTCATGAAAATAGTATCTAATGGTGAAATTGGGTAGTATTGTTCACCACCGTAATCTCTAGAAAGTATTGCTTCTGTATCTTGTTTGGATATCACCATTAATTGAGATAATAAGTCTTCAACAAATTTAATTTCATCAACACCTTGTTTTTCATTTAAAGTAAAATTTTCACCAATCCATGATTCTTCAAAATTTTCACCCTTTTTAACTTTACGCCTAACTTCTGGCCATGGGAATATAGTTTCTTCTGCATGGTCATCAATATTATCTTTTGTTAATTTATTAACAAGAATATCTTTTCTAATTGTAGAACTCTCAGCATCTTTTGATACATCTTTAATTGTTTCTAATAATATTTCACAATGAACTGTAAATGTTCTAAATATATTCCTAATTGTAGGGTTAAACCTAAGTTTTGATATTGATAATTCAAGAACCTTTTTAGCTATTTCTTCTCTTAATGATTCTATATTTTCTTTTAATAAAAATTCAACCCTATCTAATTCAGCTAATAATTCTCTAAAATCATATATATTAATATTACACCCATCATCTGTATCTAAGTTACCACCCATAATATTAGCAAGATTTGTAACACCTAGATTTGTTGTATCATCGGTATCTCTACTATAAACAAGTGTTTTATGTAGGTTTTCTTTTATTTGAGGTGTTAATCCAATAAAATCACCATATGGTTCATTTATAATTTCTTTATGGTCTTTAAATTCAAAACTAACTGAAGCTAATTTTAATAACTCATTGTATGTTTCAATATTAATCTTAGTTTTATCATTAAACTTACTAATAACATCTTCATAATTAATTGTTGTGGGTGCATTAGGTACTGTTACAATACCACTATCATAAAAATAATTATTTGATGGTGGAACTAGGGTTCTTTCTAATACTTGATAATCATTTCTAATTAATTCAATACCAGCTTGTGTTTTTTCAATATTAGCAATATTGGTAATATTTTTATCATCATTTTTTATAGAATCAAATTCATCATCTAACTTACCAATTACATCCAATAGTTCATTAATACTTAATAATGTAATACCTTTATTAGCGTGTATTTCTCTTTGTTCATCGAATTTTTTACTACCCTTTTCTGTTAAAACAACAGCCCTCATATAACCTAATAAAAGGTCTGTAAGGATTGCATATGTATAACCAATGAATTCTGTTTCAATTTCAAAGTTACCAGTTTTAGAATTAAACTTAGCGTTCCATTTTAATAAATGAAGACAATATTTAACTGGTTTACCGTAGTGCCCCTTTACTGTTAATGAAAATATTGGGTATGGTAAATCGAAAAACATTTTATATTTAGATTCATTACCTTTACCAAGAATTGATGTAGCTCTTAAATCTATAAATTTTATTTTAATAAGTGGTGTGAATGCAGTGTCAAAATCAATATCAATACTTTCAATCCCAAGTGTTTCTAATTCTTCTTCATCACCTAATAATGATGTTACATCAGTATAACTAGTAGTTAGTGAGTTATTAGAGTTTTTGGTTGAATCGAGAAATTTAAGCGTAGTTGTTTTACCACCAGAACTGATAATAGATTCACCCTCTATATTATCAACCATGATAAGACTTTTACCTTTAGTGGTAGTTTCCAAATTAACGTAAATACTAATATCTTCATTTGAAGGTATCTCATTATTACACCCATTCGGTTCAAAATAATTTATATTAGCCATATAATTTTTTGTATTTCCTAACTGATTCTAAATATCGTTCAAGTGCCGACTCAAATGGGAAGGGTATCCTTAAAACACTATTGTTTTTTATATTAAATTCTAATCCACCAAACTGTGGGTTAGCAATCATAATTAAAAAACCATGATATGGGTTATTATAATACTTTTGACTTAATTTGTCAAGTCTTGTTTGTCCTAATTTAAAAACAACGGTTTTATCCGTGTTCCTATATGGTATCTTTAACCAAGGCATTGGTTTAGTAGTACCATTTATTTTAAACTTCTCATATCTATCAAAATACATAATATATTATTAAATTTCTTGTTTGTTATTTTCAATAGCTGCAATACCCTCTTGGTCTACTACAAGTCCATCTAATCCATTATTAGTTATACCCCTTGGTTCTAGTGTATTTACTGATTTTGATGGGAATCTCTCACCAACACCTGGGAAGACACCTGGAATAAGTTCACCATCACCAAGAACATTATTATTACCCCTATCTTTTGTTGTTTTAAATGAAACCCTATCAGCTCTAGCGTCATATACCTCAGTGTTTGCAAAGTAGTTATATGATACAGCATTTTGTAATTTATTGATTGGTGATGTAAGACTTGAACCACCAATAAAGGCAAAACTCATATTAACAGTTACAATCATTGGTTGAACACCAACACCTTCTGGATTTAAATCCCATACAAGTGGTTCATAATCAAATGCCATATTATCTATAATAATCTTAGTGTTATAAAAATCACCAATACGTAATATACAAACTGGTGGTCTACCGAACACAAGATTATCTGGGTTTTTAACTTTATCATTAACAGTTGGTCCTTGTCTAGTACATTGTTGTAAAAATGTAAGTCTAGAGTTAAAACCCTCTGGTGTTATACCATGAAATGCTGGTTGAAAGAATGCAATTTTTTGTTTAAGACTAGAATATACTGTTGGGTCTGTTTGTTCCATTTTCTTAAAATAATGTTCTTCAGTATAAAACCTACCATAATTAAATGTATCAGTATTAACCACGTCATCACCATTAGTACTAACCTTTGGTAAAATAGGGTCATCCTTTTTCTTTAATTCTGGAGAATATTCAATATTAATTAAAGCATATCTTGCTTCTTTACATTGTTTTTTATCTTTAAAATCATCACCAGAACAACCAGAACCAGTTTCACCTTCTCCATTTGTTTTAATAGAAATCCTATCGTTATCACTATCAATTATATTAGCTTCAAACCAAGATTTAATTGAATTACCTCTTTTTTCTGATAATACTAAATTAGCATCTGTTGTACCATGTTTACTAGCATATCCAGTAATTGTTATCTTACAATATTTACATTTTTCATTAAAATATAGTTTTAATTCTGATATAAAATCTGGGTCAGATATACCATATGATGTAATATCACCAAATTCAATACGTTGAGATTGTCCGTTTAATCCATAATCTGTATTATCAACATCGTTTCCACCATTATCTGTTGTTGTCATACCAAGACCTTCTTCAGCCCCATTTGGATTTGTTAAATAATCAATATCATCAAGTGGGGAATCTTTTAATTTACCATTTTCATATAGACTATCAACCGTTGAGTTATCATTTGCAAAATATATTTTAAATTCTGTTGGGTTAATCTTTTCATCATCTACACTTTCTCTAGTTTCAGTATGATTAATAATTTCTATTGCATCTCTTTCTTCTTGTGTTGAAACCTTATTAGCGATATCTTCAATATCCATACAACCAGCAAAAAATGATGCAATTTCTTCATCACTTTTATCTTTCATGTAGTTTAAATAATTTGGGTGGTCAATTACTATTTTCCAACTAAGATTACCAGTTCTTTCAGTATTGTTATAAGTATATACTGGCTCACCTCTACCAATGAAGACGTTTTTATCCCAACTAACAGATGTAGTTTCATTAAATGTCATATCATATGGTGGAAACCACATTATACGTCCCTTTTTACCAGTAACCAAATCACCATTACCAATCTCAGATGGTAATAACTTATTTGTTTCACCAATCCAAGCAAGGTTTTCAATAGAAAACA
>Ga0208643_1000807_pt1 | contig 19384 bp, 32 predicted proteins | sample VirMetDEL_Nov_12_FD_184516 | JGI IMG/M metagenome (GOLD analysis project Ga0208643, IMG submission 184516) | Aqueous microbial communities from the Delaware River and Bay under freshwater to marine salinity gradient to study organic matter... | ecosystem: Environmental > Aquatic > Marine >... | reverse complement strand
CGGCCATTGATGAACTGCTAGTGTTATTTAATAGTCAGACATTGCAATTACCTTTTGAAACTAGCTTGTATACTGGTACGGGTGCAATACAGTCTATTAACTCAGATGTTGACTTTACCAATGGAGGTCTCGTTTGGATTAAAGATACTGGTGCGGTGACTAACCACTTCTTGATAGATACCGTCAGAGGTGGGAGTGTGGCTGCTGTGTCAAATGCTGCGGGTGTAGATGCCCAATCAACCCCTAATGCGGTCACTGCTTTTGACTCCAATGGGTTTAGTGTAGGGGCTTCTATATTAACCAATGATTCTGCTAATACATATTCTGCTTGGCAATTTGCAAAGCGAAAAGGTTTTTACGATGTACGCGAATATACTCCTGACAATACAATAGGGCATCTTATAGGTATAGACTTAGATGACGGCTTAAGCGAATTTGGAATGTGTATCATATTCCAAAGCGAGGTCGGGAGAGATACGGCGGTACAGCATAGGCATCTTGCTGGAGATGAACGCTTAGGGTTGAATAACGATACACCGGCTTACTCTAGTGTGGCGTGGTGGAATGATACTAATGCAACAGCAAGTAACATTACATTGGGTGACGCAGCAGCGGTAAATGGCGGCGCTGTGAAAACCTTACACGCATTCGCCCACAATCCAGCTAAAGGCATCTTTTGCGGGGGCTACACTGGCACAGGTGCAGCGAGAACGGTCATTACTGGTTTCCCTGCGGGATGGTTGTTAATTAAACAAACGTCTGGCGCTGGGGGCGATTGGTTCATGGTTGATAATGTCCGTGGCGCTAATATACTTGAAGCCAATACAAGCGACGCGCAATACGCAGACGTAACGCTCGGAATTATATTTAATACTGACGGCTTTACGGTAGGCGACCCTTCGGTGCTTAGTGTATTAAATGAAGAATACATTTTTATGACTATCGCTGACCCTGTACAGTTTAAGATACCCGCTCAAATACCTAACAGATACAACGATGGTTTTAATACTTCACTGTATACAGGTAACGGGTTAACTAATCATAAAATAGTCGGCAATCTTAATCTTTCAACAACTGAAAGTATGGTCTGGATTAAAAACAGAAGCTCAGCGAGTCAACATTATTTATTTGATACTTTGCGGGGTGTTGATAATGGGTTTAATCTACCGTCAACCCCCCAACAGACCAACATACCCGACTCGTTAACATCGTTTAACAGTAACGGGTTCACAGTCGGTGGCGCTACAGAAGTAAACACTAACGGGGATGATTACGCAGCTTGGCAGTTTAAGAAAGAAGCGGGATTCTTTGATATAGTCCAATACGTGGGTGACGGGATTGCAGGACGTACAGTTGCGATTGATTTAGCCGATGGTGCTGCCGCGTTTGGTATGTGTATCATAGCTAACATTGATGGGATCGGCACAGATTCGGCTGTACAGCATAAAGAGATTAGCAGTACATCGGCGCTAATTTTAAGCTCATCAGCTGCGCCTGTTGCCAACCCTGTATTCTGGAACAACACAGATGCCACAACGACAGTGTTGACAGTCGGTACTGATAACGGAACAAACGCATCTGGTATTAACTACACAGCCTACCTATTCGCACATAATCCAGCAAAAGGTATATTTTGCGGGTCTTATACGGGTACGGGTGCGGCGGCAGTGCAGAAGATTACAACAGGGTTTCACGTTGGATGGGTTTTAATTAGAAGATCCGACACAGTGGATGACTGGCAAATATACGACAATAATAGGGGTGTTGAGTTGCAGGGAAACAGTAGCCTGTTAGCATCCAACTCAACCACTTCCGAATTAGTTGCGGGAGGCGTATCATTTGAAACAGATGGGTTTTCTGTTTCAACTATCAACACAAACAATACCGCATCATACATTTTCATGGCAATATCAAACACGTACAACGGCATAGAATAGGGGTTTTATTATGACAGTGAGAAGCGCAGGAAAGGGTGGTGGCGGTAAAGCGGTTAGCGTCCTTTATGACAATAACACTTCCGGCTTAACCGCTATTAATGTACAAACCGCTGTGGATGAAATTGTCGCGTTGTATGGTATTGAGGCTGTAGTAAAAGCGGCATCTCAGGTTGGATATGACGGTAGTGCGTCGGGTCTTGTCGCATTGAATACACAAGACGCGATTGATGAACTAGCCGCTTTGGTGACAGTGTAATGATTAAACTATCAAGAAGGGTCAATATATGACTATTTTAACGTCCGTCTTGAACGGTGAAGAAGCTTTGACACCAACGGATATTGGTCTTGGCGCTGTGGATAATACCGCTGATTTAGCAAAACCAATATCGACAGCGACGCAAGCTGCATTAGATTTAAAAGCTGATATTACTGCAGTAGCCTTAAAAGCTGACGCTGCAGATGTATCCAATGTAGACAATACATCTGACTTAAACAAACCCATCAGTAACGCAGAATTTGAAGCGACCCGCGCAAACAATAGAAGTCGTTTAGCCGGTTCTGGTGACGCGAGCAGTGTGATTGATTTAGCTACTGGCTATGACATCCCTGCAACAGTCGCCAATCAATTCACAATCAAAGCCTGCGTAAAATACATTGATGGTATTCGGTTTGATTTGGCCGCTGAGGTTATCACATTACCGGCCGCACCTAATGGATTACAGCGTAGTGCTGGTGGTGCTGACTTCGCAACATTGGCGGATGCAATAACGGCAGGTGGTACGGGTTTAACGGCATCAGTTATCACTAGACAGGATTTAATAGTCTACAAAGTTGATGTTACAGACTATTCAATCAGCACAGTGATACATCAAGGGTTACGCGATTACATAGACATAGCTGACGCAATGGCAGCGTTTAGTTATACGCAAGACACAACAGATAAAGGTCTATGGACTGACGGCACTGATTTATTTATTTATATCGCATTACCTCAATCTATAAACTTTGGTTTATACCATCCAACACATAACCCAGAGGGCGCTAAGAAAGCCTCCGATAATTTATTCTGGTACAATACTGCTCAGTCATTCACATCTACATCAGATTGTTTTGATACTGCTAAACTACTTACAGCTAGTGGAACCATTGCAAGTGGCGTAAGCGGTAGGCCTTCCAACAGTCCTTATCTTTACGCAGACGCTAAGTACGCTGGACAAGTTCACGACAAACGTACATCAAGCAATCGTAAAACTCCTTCTGAACTGAAAAGTGAATATAGCAAGAAGGGAATTGCAGGGGATATTAGGGGTAGTGAGAGAGTGCCGTTTACTAGGGTGTTTACCACTAATGGTACAGCGGCAGTAGACCAAGGTGGTAGAACTTTAATAAGGTTTGCCGAGCCAAGCCCCTTCACGCAATACGGTAATCAACTAACTGATGTTAATGACTACTATCTAAGCTCCAATGTAGGTACGTATAAAGTTGACACAATATCTAGCGATGGGGTTCCTTTCGTTTATATTCTAGGTAACCATGCGTCTGAGTTTGCTATTAACACACAGTACTGCATGTACAGTCTTGTGGAAAAAACATCGCAATACCAGACTCTCCCTTGGGCAGATTTACTAGCATCAGATATATCGCTAATAGCCTCGATATTCCCTAATGGCGTTCAAGCTCAGTGGGTTCCTGATACTGATGGTACCTCGCACGCTGTAGCATTGAATAGGAAATGTATGGAGTCCTCAGTAGCTAGAGAGTACTCAGCAGATGGTATCACTTGGGTTAGCACACCTCTTACAGTAAATAATACAACTAATGAAACTGCTGCAACAACAATGGCGGGAGTTGTCCAGTTAGTACATTACTCAACAGCCTCCAGCCCATACGAATTGGCTAATAATGCTGAAGTGATTGGTGAGGTTGGTGATGTTGTAGTCACAAGCGCACCTGACAGTATGTTGCTGGGTTTAATCGGTAAAGTGGGCGTCTCTACTGCTGCGACGACAACAATGGAAGGTTATACGCTTGATGGTTACTCAATAGTTAATGGTCTACTGTCTACTGACGCTAACTATCAACCTGAACATGACACACTGACAATCGCTAACGGTACGTCACCAACTATTAAAGCATCGTCAATTATCACTCAAGAAAACTCACAGTATTTCTTACAGTGGGTTTATAAAGAGATGATATTTGATGTTAGCTGGGGCGATAATAACAAGTTCGATATTGTAGATGGTGAATCAACAGTCACAGACGACAATGGCAACTCGGTAATAGTAGGCCAACAACGGGTAGCACTTCCATTTTTTACAGGTAAAGCATAATGATTGAATATAATACACTGCTAGATGTTCCCGTAGAAATACGGGAGTTTTATGAAGAAGTCACCCTTGACGATACTCTTTATATCAAAGAGCTACCCGCCCCTGAGAGCAAATCTCAGGCTGATTTAGAGCGTGTAACTGCATTAGCTAAACCATCACATGTCATTGATGCGTTTACAGCTATGTATGCGACAGGTGAGCAATGGGAATGGTTCAGTAAATACAAAGAGTATCTTGTTTCTGTATCTGACAGATTAGAGTTAATAGCTAATTATGTACCAGAACTGGATGAAGAAGGTGAGCCAATTCCATTAGTGGAACCACCTGAGCCAGTAGCACCAATTAGACCTCCTGTAAAAGACCTAGACGCTCTTAAACTTGAAAGAGATACACTTGCAGCAATTAGCGCATTCAAGGCCAGTAGAGAGGCTATGATTGAAGCTGCTATTGTTAATGCTAATGGCTTTCAATTTGACGCTGATGAAGTTTCAATTAGTCGAATGTCGTTTTACACATTAGCTTTAATGGCTGAAACTGACTCATATGCGATGCAGTGGTCGTTAGCCGATACCAGTACGGGCGTTATGACTGATATTACGCTTGGTGATTTACGATTAGCGCAGCAATTAGCCGTCGCTAACATGGCTACAGTGTGGGGCGTATAATGTTAGATAGACTAATAGATGTAATCAACGTAGTGACCGCGATTGTAACGATAGCCAGTGCGATAGCCATTATTACTCCAACCAAAAAAGATGATGCGTTTCTCGCTAAAATTAAACCGTTTATCGACGCACTGGCGCTTAACTTCGGACACGCCAAAAAGTAGACTAAAGGCTAGTATCGCAAGGACGCGAGCGGGTGTATTATGATAATATGCAACCACAATAGGCACAGCGACAATGAACAGCGGTACGGCACAAGGGCGTAATTATTTCATGGAATTTTTAAAACTGATTAGCGACTCAGGAAACCCACTTGTGAGTAAAATTATCACATACGCCGGTGTTGGTATTGGTGTTGGCGGTGGTGCGGCTCAGGGTATCGCCAGAAGCTCACAAAATGAAATTGTACAGGCTTGCGCGGATATGTCGCCGGATTGGTTGGCTTATGCACCGGCTATTGGTGTCGCGTCACTTGTAATAAAAAACGCCAGTGACTGGCATTTTAGACGTATCGAAGTACAGCTAAAAGTTGAGGAAGCGAAGAAGAATGAACACACAAGTACCGTGGAGTGAATACCCTAACTTTAGTAAGAGTGAGTTTGATTGCCAAGAGACTGGCGAGAACAGAATGCAACCTTATTTTTTGAATGAACTGCAAGCTTTGCGGGACAAATTTGGCAGGCCAATGCGCGTTACTAGTGGATACCGTTCACCAAAACACAGCATTGAAGCGCGTAAAGCGTCACCAGGGACTCATGCCATGGGCTGTGCTGTTGACATATCGGTTCATGGTGAAGAACGATGGGTATTGCTCAAGTTGGCTTTTGAGATGGGTAGATTTCACGGCATAGGTATTGATAAAAACTTTATACATTTAGACATGTATATGTCGCGTAAAGCGGTCTGGACTTACTGATGATTAGCTTGATAAAGCGTATTTTTGGAAGCCCCGATATAGTCAAAGAGTCACTAGGGCTGATACGCGATGCAGGCGATGCGATATGGTATACGGAAGAAGAAAAGGCGCAGGACGCAGCTAGGCGTGGACAGCAAGCCGATAAACTTCTAATTGATTGGATGGAGTCAACAAAAGGTCAGAACCTAGCGCGTAGGTTACTCGCTGTGATGCTAAGTTCAATCTGGATGCTGATGTTCTTGCTTGGGACAATGGGCGATATGATAGCCCCGTTTTTAGCCTTGCATACTGACCCATCTTTTATGGTTGCATGGCGTGAATCATCATCTGCAATAGATAGTCGAACAGAACAAATGACGGGTGCAATGATGTTGATACTGGGGTTCTACTTCGCTGCACCTCACTTAGGCAAAGTAGTTGATGGCGCTATGAGCAAGTTTAGCGGCGAAAAAAAATAGCGCGTTTCGATGGACGGTACGCTAAGCCGTTAATGAGGGATTTAAGCCCACCACCTTAATACTTCGGGTTACTCAGTTGTCCTTTGGGTTAAAGGAAATAAAACCCTCAATCGGTACAACTGACCCTCGCAGCATCAAACGAAATTTTTAAATCTTCTGATTTACGTCTAGCACTCGCGCTCTTTTCAATCGCTACTTTTTTCAAAGCGTTAGCGTTATCGCCCACTTTTAAACGTTCAGTGATTAATCTATCCGCGACCTGCTTTGGTGTCATGTGAATAAGCGGCATTGAGCTTAGTCCGTTATGATTTTGCATTATTATAACCCTCGTTTAAATTTTTGTCTTGTTTGCTGATTATCTCAAGCACCTCAATCATTTCATTAATGACCTGGTTACTTGGTCGCTTCCATTGTTTTTGCTGTGACTTAGCCTTTTTCACCAACTCGATTATGCCATTCATTTTGATTTGCCTCATGCCCGCGCCTCACATTGATGACGCGGATATCATTCTTGTACATCATCTTCGCTAACGTGTCGTACTTCATGTCCAGTTTGTCCGCGATACATTTGACTGGCACCCTGTTGATTATGTTCAGGATGATGAATGGGCGGATTATGTCGATATGCTCAGCCCCGTACTTTGTGTATGGTCTAGTCATTCGCCTTTCTCCTTTAGTGATTTAACAGTAATCTCAAATTCTGGAGTACCGTCTTCGAGCGTGATAATTACTGGTTCACCAAACTTTATAACATGTTGTGCTACGGCTACTAATGCATCTAAAGTTACGTCAGATTTGTTTGGCTTCCACATGTGAGTTTTAGTATTAACTTGACCTGCAAATATTTTATTTGTGAGCGGTGATTGCATTATTCTAATCATTCGCTTTGCTCCAATAAACAAGATGCTTTGAACTCCACAACACTGAGTTCACCGCTGTTAGTATAGATAGGTTGAGTAGCATCAAGATATTGGCGCAAACAATTCTCAAGCTCTGCAATGCGCTCACCCTGCCTAATACTTTTTAGGTAAAGTGCACCTGTGGCTTTAGGTGACATTTTCATGCTTACGGTTACATCATTCATTCGCCTTTCTCCTTTATCAATCCCAACACCCAGCCTGATACGTAGTATCCAAACATAAAAGCTAACACTCCAACTGTATGCTGTAAAATTCTAACTGTATCCCAAGAGGTCTCACCAAATAATATAACTAATATAAAAGCACTGCCAAACCACGATGTAAAAAAGATATACATTGCTTTATTCATAGCCTTGCTCCTTTAGTAATTCCAGCATCCAGTCACGCTCTCTTTGCCATGCTGCTAACTCTGCTTCTGACACCGATGCAAACCCTGCTGACCTTGCTACTGACCTTGCTGCAAACCCTGCTGACCACGCCGCTGACTTTGCCGCTGACTCTCCTTCAGACTCTCCTTCAGACTCTGTCGCTGACCATACTGCTGACTCTGATGATTCCTCTGCTGCTGACCATCCTGCTGACTCTGCTGCTAACAATACTGACTCTAGCGAGTCTTCATCTCTAGTTTTGTGGTATTCAATTACTCCCTCAATAGCGTCTTTTACTTCGCCGTCACTTCTTTCTGAAAGATACGTCAATCTTTTTACAGCTAATTTGTGGCGTATATCTTCATAGTCCCCATTAAATTCAGTCATTGCTTCTAGCAATTGAACAGGCCATTTCATGGCTTTGTTAGAAGGTAAGCCTTCAAATACCTTTTCAGACCAATAACCAACCCATAGTGGCATGTTGTACATTTCACATGCTGCTTCAATAGGTTCATCCTCCGTTTGCATAGCGCATCCGTAAAAACAACCTTGGAATATACCGTCATCCCCTTTGCTAGATATCCAATTGCCTTGCACTAACCTATCAGCCAAAGCATGTTCTTTCATTACTTCTAATAAATCATTTATTGTTTTCATTCGCCTTTCTCCTATTGTAGAAGTTGCGAGCACTTCGTAACGCAGCCGCGTAAGCGAACTTTTCCCAACGGGAGTTCACTCCCTCTGGATATGAGCTTCCATTTTCCTCATCTAACCATGCATCAATACTTTTACTCTCAAGTTCTGTTATGTAGTCTGCAATGGCATCTAAACCATCATTTCTTAGTTGTTGTAATTCTCGGTTAGTCATTGGCTTTGTCCTTCTTATCCAAAACTTTGGATTGCTCAACCAGTTTCTCATTTAAACTACTCAAGTAATCATGGGCATCTCGAAAGGTGTCGCGGGTAGCCCTATCAACTGACTTATCCGCTACTGCCATTAATAAAACATTACCCATAGATAGCTGCGCTAGAATTTGAAGTTGAATATCAGTGTTAAGTTGTTTTCTATTATTCATTCGCCTTGCTCCTTTAGTGATTTGGCTTGGTCGCGTATTTTATCAGCTAGGTTTTTGGCTCCTAAGCTACCTATATTTTTATGAAAGTTATCGAGCATTTGTAAACACTCACTAAGGTCTTTCTCAAGCTCTGCTATGCGCTTGTCTTTATCTTCATTTTCTTCCAATAATTCAATACAAGCATTAGGTGTTACAGAATTTCTAAAAGCACGTTGCATATCTTTGTCGAGCATTGATGAATTTTTAAAAACTTCCCATACTTCTTTTATATTCATAAATTACCGCCTTTTAGTTGCTTGGCTAATTTAATCATAGCCTTGCTCCAGCTCTATAAATTTAGTGTGCAAACTCCCATGCTTGGCTACTAAAGCATTTAAGTCTTCTTGCAGAAAAGTATTGGTTTTCTCAAGCTCTGCTATGCGTTTATTAACCTCGACTATAATTTCATCTTCAAGTAGGGGGCAGGTGCTTTTCAAAGAAAGTTCAGCACTTTGAACCATCATCCTCCATTCATACTTTTCCATCTCATTCATTAACTTTTCCCCGTTAATGCTAGTTTCAGTTCATCATCCGTAAATTCTTCTTTGAGCTTGGTTAAATCGCTAGATGGTAGGCAATATATACCCGCTTCAATTGTGTAACGATAATAAACTCTGAACACTGAGTCTTCATGGTCATACCCTATCCCGTGTTTCTGCTGAGTCCTCTTGCCCCAATCAAGCACATCTCCAGTATCCTCCCACGCTTTAGCGCAGAACCCTGCTAGTCTATGACGAATGGCTCTCACTTTGCCTGCGAGTATTGCTGATTCTTTGTCATGGAATAATAACCCTTGTGATAACTCCGAAAGATAGCCTTCAACTAGCGCCTCATGGGTACTCCCGCTAAAAGTTAAATACCAAGCCCTAGCCACATCATCTGGCATATCATAAATCACACCAGTTTTAGCCACTTCATCTGGCATTGCGTCATACTTAGCCTGTAACTTGGCTATTTTTGCTTGTAATTCTTGTTTAGTTTTCATTCGCCTTGCTCCAGCTCTATAAATTTAGTGTGCAAACTCCCATGCTTGGCTACTAAAGCATTTAAGTCTTCTTGCAGAAAAGTATTGGTTTTCTCAAGCTCTGCTATGCGTTTTACTCTTTCATTAAATGCTAGTGAAAGTGCAAGTGTTGCGTCTTCAAGCTCTGCGACCCGCGCCCTTAGTTCACGATTCTGGCGCATAGCGTTAGCCAAGCTAATGACTTCTTCGTGGTGCTTGTCACACTCAGCTTTATTTTTTGCTCTTAGGACGTTGATGCTTACACCGCGTTTGTGCAGTGCTTGGCTTACTGCCGCTGTTGACTTGCCGAAATGGATGCCTAGTTCGGTCAACCCGTAGCCTTTAAGTATTAAGTTAACAGCCTCTGGCATCCTTTCATCCCACCATTTTGGTGTATTATTGTGTTTCATAATGCGCCCTCCAATTTACAGTCAAACGCGCCAAGGGTGGTTAACAACTCAAATGCTTCATGCTCTGACCAGTCTTTTGCGAAAGGTGTTGCCAGCCAGCAATAACTTACCAAGTGGCTGTCATTAAACCTCTTACCTAAAGAAATATGTTTCATGTTCAGAATATTGCTTAGTTCTGATTGCAAGCATGGTTCGGTGACGGTTACTTCCTCTGATTTCATGTACTGCTTGTCATTGCTATCAATACCCATGACTGCAATCAACACAGACCAACGATGCCTAAGTGTCGATATGAGCCGTACAGTAGTTTCAGAAGCTGTTGATACTTTTTGATTACGCAAATCCAGCAATTTGCAACCTTCACCGCCTGTCACGTAACCAATGGCTACATTTTTGAGAGCGTATTTAGCAACCATGTTCAGTTGTTTCAAAGGGTTGTATTTTTTGTTTCGCTTCATTTGGTTAGCCCTTTTCTGTACTGGTGACGCATAACGTGGATGCTAAGTTCGCGCCTGTTTAACATACCTGAGAGCGTACCGATTGGCACACTCCAATGCTTGGACAGGTCTTTGAGCTTGTAGCCTTGAACCGTCACGAGATGCTTTAGTTCGCACATCCTGCTATCCCATAGCGCCGTCTGAGCTTTTATTACCGGGTTACGTTGCATCACACACCCCACAATGCGTGACGTTATGGAAACCATCAGCGTCACAATCAACGTCAACCACAAGACCTCCACCGCATTCATCACACTCGGGCGGCTCAATGTAAAACGGACTGCGCGGGTCGTCGGTGGTGTTCTCGCATCCTGCTGGGTAATTACTCATTTGGCGCACCCCAGCACAAGCCTTTGTGTAGTTCGTACAACTCTTTGTAAAAATCAGCTTTTCCAATATCGTCGTACATATCGCCTTTTTTCCCGGCACGTAGGCGGTATTTAATAATGTTGCCAAGGCAAAAGCCTTTCCATTGCTCTTGTGTCATGGAGCGTGCGATGATGGTAATCGACTCATGGCCTTCAATGAGTTGATAGTGTTGCGGGTTTTTGATGTTATCGGTCATCGTTTTTTCTTCCTATTGTTAAAATCACAATTATAATTACACATTAGTTATTATAAGTAAACACTAATTAGTTATGAGTTTTTAAAAATAAGTTGAGCTAACTGTTTTACATCATCATAAAAAAGAGGGCTGTCGTTCTTTACTATCTCCAATGCGTGGGCGCGCCCTTTTTTTGTTTTGTGTTGTGCTACTTCATACGCTAAGTTATAGCATGTTAATTTAAGCCAGTGCTGAACCATCTCGCTAGCGTTATTTGCGTTGGAGTCGCCGTTTAGTATGTCGATTAACTCTTGGTTTGCTTTTGCTATTTCATCCATTGCTTTAGCGCCTCCAACGCTGCTTTATAACCTAGTGCGACACATACAAACGCGCCCTGCTCTTGACATTGTTCAAGATAAACGATTTGGTTTGGCTCCCACTTGCATAGTGTATGGTCTTGTCTTTTCATCTCGCATACAAAAGTCGGGTTGCCAGGGATGATGATGTCGCTAGCGCCTGCGGTCATACCTTCGGCTTTTTGGCGTTGCGTTTGCTGTATTGACCGCTTACCTTCGTTGCGCGGGTGTATTGCTATTGCGCCAAGCTCTGGATATTCACGGCGCAACACATTAAAAAACGTGATTTGTTCTGACGACTCAGGCGGACATTTTTTGTTGCGGTATTTTTGGTCACCATAAATCATTATGTTATTCGGGAATTTCATCGGATTTCCTATTGTAGTCTTGCACCCTGTAAAATTTACTTGAGCGGTCTTTCTCAGCCGTGATGGTGCGCGGCATCGTACCCTCAAAATCGTCTATCTTATCCATAAAGTCTTGGCAGCTTGCGATGTATTCACCAAAAACAGCACCGCAAAGTAATTCCCACATACGCATATTACGTGAACTTTTACTTGGTGCGCTCCAGATTGGGAAGCTTGCAAACTCGGTTGTAAAATCAATCCTAACAGACTCATTTCCCGCTTTACTTGTCCATAATTGACACCTCCATGATAATATTTTATCAGTGCTGGAAGTATACGGGTCTGCCTTCATTCTCTTAAAATCCAACAATAACTTTTCGTTTGGGTCAATCAGTTCATGTTTACACTTTTCACAATATCTAGATGCAATATCGTTTTCATGGCCGCACTCTAAACACTGCTTAAATGACCACCTGTAATTACATCTGATTGATTGTCCCGCAATTATGTCTTGACCGTAACATCTGCGCCCGTGATGCGCTGGTGTGGGCTTATCGTCGGTTAATATGTGCTGACCTTCTAAGTCTACAAAATACCCGTTAATATCGCGGTCAAATCGCTCTGGGTTATCTCTGCCCTTAAACGTATTTTTAACGTTACAACTCGGACAAACAGCATCGAGGTCAAATGACTCGTTTGATTTATACCTTGCCTCAATTTTGGGATTGAACAAATCACCATCAGGGCAATGGTTTTCAATGTTGCCAGCGTAGTCAAGCACCAAGCAATCATCTTTGCCTTTGCATAGGCGCAACCCTCTACCGATAATTTGCTGCATTAACCCCACTGAGTCAGTCGCGCGTAATAGTGCGACAACGTCCACATGCTCGGCATCAAATCCGGTGGTTAATACCGATACATTCACTAGGTATTTATACCTACGCGCCTTGAAGTCTTCTATGATTTGCTCACGCTCTTTTGTGCCGGTTTTACCCGTTACAAGTTTACTGTTTTCAGGTGGTAGGCTTGCAAGGGCTTCCTTGGCATGTTGGATTGTGGCGCAAAATATCATTACGCCTTTTCTGTATTTTGCAATTTCCACTATTTCAGCAATGATTAAACTAGTCTTTCGGCCATGGCCTTCAAACGCTCGTTCATACTCTGCGTTGGTATGGCTTACAATGCCGCTAGTGTCGTATGCTGGCGCGTTGACAGGTTCAGCGTGTGGTTTAGTGAGGTAGCCCATTTCAATCAATTCTGGTGCTGTGATGCGATACAACAGTGTATTAAAATAAGGGTCTTTTGCCTGCTCATTACAAATCGGATTGCCTTCGTTGTCATATTGGTAGATATAACCATCACCCAGCCTATACGGTGTAGCTGTTAATCCAATTACACGTATTTTTTTATTATTTACGCGCATTTCCTCAATCACTTTTTTAACCGTTGGCGTGATTCCGTGGGCTTCATCTATGACGATGGCAGCAAAGTTATTTCCGAACTTATCAATCGAGTTTAAAACGGTTTTAGGTGATCCAAATACCACATCATGGGTTAGCGATTTACTCACGCTGGCGCAGTAAATAGATGCAGGTTGGCCGGTTGCTAAGTATTTTTTATGGTTTTGCGTGATTAATTCTTTTGATGGGGCTAAACACAAAACCTTTTTACCGCTGTGACTATGCACCCACTCAGCTATCGACGCGATGATGTGGGACTTGCCCGCACCAGTCGCAGCTTCGATTAAGCATGGCTCATAGCACTTTCTAATGTATGTGATAGCAGCATCAAAAGCGGCTTGCTGATACGGGCGAAGCATTATTTTATCAACCAATAACTGGTGGATTTACCGCGATACGGTTCTAAATCAGCACCAGGCAACAAGTCTTTGATTGCTTTGGCGTATGAAACGGATCCTTTTTTCTCAACAGGCGATACCAGCAGGCCGCTAATGTTGCATTTCTTGCCATCTGCTAAATGGATTAAATCGGACTTTGCATCTTCCACCGCTTGCTTCGCCAACTCCAAATGTGATTTTGCTATGTTGTAAGCTAACGCAAGTTTATCGGATTTGACATTACTGACTAACGGCGCGAGATGTTTATCAGGGTTTTTGCATTCGACTAGAAAATCATCATAAAACGCTTTCAGCTTTGGGATATTTTCAGCCAACCAATCTTGGTCAAGTGGGTACGTTTCTAGCTTGTCTCCGTATGCTGACCATTGGTAAAAATACACCCATTCACGTTCACTACAGAACGCTTCAATCATAGTTTGCGCGTAGTAATGTGGTTGCTCAATAGCTGATTTAAATACCGGCTCAATGTCGTGACGTTTGCCAAACGGGCATTTAATTTCAAGCACAGCATCATCACCCAGCAAGCCGTCAGGCGATGCGCCTAACCAATCCAACTCAGGGTGTACGATAAAGCCGACCTCTTGCACGTTCATTGCGTTCATCATTTCAAAGTCACGTTGTGCGCTGGCTTCGTGTAATGTACCGTACTCGGTGGCAATGTTGCCGGTAAACTCAGACTCAGCGCCAAAGTGACTGCGCACCATTGTACGCATTGCGTCGTCTGGTGTTGACCAAGGGTTTACACCTAAAATAGCACCTACCATTGAACCGGTGACTTTGCTCTTGCGAGCGTTGAACCATTCTTCACTTCGTTGTTCCATTGTTTTATTCCTATTAAATGCGCCCGTAGGCGCGGTTATGTAAGACTCTGGGGTATTGGGCGAAATTCTCTAATTTCATTGCCAATGCCGTATTGCTGCGACTGCGTGACAATTAAATTTATTGCGCAACTAGCACCTACAAGCTGATCGGTATCGTCACAGGTTGTTAATCCTATTGCTCGCAAAAGAGAGCTAAACTTTTGGTGTCCAAAACTCTCAGCGGCGCGACTTCGGTTTGTTACATTGATAATGTCAGACACAACGCGCCCTTGGTAGTCCCCCTGATAGGTTGGTTTTGTTACCACATACCTAACATTAATGTACTGCCCATTTCCTGACCTAGATGTCTTTAATTCAGCGTTAGATATTGATGCCGCATACCAACCTTGTGGTAGGTGGGTTTCTTTGTTTCTTTTTTCTGGTATTTTATTACCGCAAATATCGCCGCCACTTTCTCCATGTTCAAAACGTGCGGAGCGGGCTTCTTCTGCTGCTAATTTCGCCAAAACAAAAGAAACTTTAGGTGCGTCTCTAGATTCAGGCATGTCGATAACCCTATCAGCTTCCGATTCTAAATCCACAGTAAAATAATCCCTAGTACGAGCCCCATCATAAACAGATTCTGGTAATATCATCGTCTTTCCGATACGACAAAATAAAAAGCCTTCTATGCATTCTCCGCCTGTAGAGTCAGTGACGTCTCCGCAAACTAATTTAAAATACGGAGACTCACTTAGTGAATCTACTGGGTCGCCACCAAGCATTAAGCCTATTGAGCTGCGCGAGTGACATAAAGAAACTAATTTATCCAAATCATTTTCAAAATTACTTTTATCGCCTTTAACCTCTACCCAGCAATTAAACTCAGGAAGGTAGAAATCAGGCAAATAGTAGCCAAGGTTACCCAAATCGTACCCCTCTGGCTCATACTCATATTTAATGCCCATTACATCAAAGAAAACCGCCCACCTCGCTTCAAGGCGACTACGGAACCGATAACCCTTGTATTTTGTTTCTATTGCTTTCATAAAAAACTCCAAAAAAAGGGGTGCCATAGCACCCCGATTAAATTAAAAAGCTATGTCGTCATCATCAAACCCATCATCAACAACGGGTAGTGGTGGAGCGGCTTTTGCTTTTAACGGGCTGACTGAACTAATCCAGTTGCCGGTAATTTCATCGCCGCCATCGTCTGGCTTTATCTTCCAAACTTGCAGCAACAAAGCCATTGGTTTATTCAATAAATGCTTTTGCAAATCAGAATCGGTAGGCTCTCCCGCTGTTTTAAGCAGTCCACCACCAGCGTTTACAGCAATTGCGCCAAGCATCTTTTTGGCCTTTTCTGCTTTGGCTGGGTCATTAACTCTGACTTTCTGGAATATCTTGCGATTCTTAAACTCGACCGGCGCTAATACAGTCCAACGCAAGCTGATGTATTCGTCGCCCTCGTATGAGTCCCACTTAGCTTCATCAATCGCTGCTTTAACCTGTGTTTTTGCTGGGATGGGTGTCATATCCCCGCCGCCAGTTTCAACCGTACCTGTGCTTGCTAGTGCTTCTGTTGTCCAAAATGACATATTATTTACTCGCTTCTGTTAGTGATGTGATAAATGGGGTAAAAGGGTTGACGCCTTGCGCGACTTCTAAATCTTCTGAGATACCGTAGCGGTTTTTAGATACCTGGGCGGCACCTGTGTAGCAGACCGCGATACGGTTGCCGGTGGATATGGCTTTTTTACGATCGCCGTCGCCGGTTGTGAATGTTTCAAGTTTTAGGTATGCAACTAAATCAACATTATCAACGTAGTGCGGTACGCATTTTTTGTGGAGTCGTAATTCATAGCGGCTGTAGGGGTCTTGGTCTGGAAGTTCAATGGTTGATACATCGCTGTGAGCAATAAACACAACATGCATCCCACGCTTTTCATTCAAAGCCTTTGCAGCTTTGCGGATTCTGCCATGTAAAGCAGATACGGCGAGATAACCGGCACCATATCCGCCATTAGCTTGCGCTAGGCTTTTAGGTTGCTTGGGGTCGTTAGATATAACGTATTCAGCGAACAGCGTTTCTAGCTGGGTGACAGAGTCTAGTACAACTGTTTTATAGTCGTGCGGCTCAGTTATTAAAGCGGTGAGTTGTTCCCAAAGTTGGTCAACCTTGGCAATGACGGGGAAAGCATCAGGGCGAATACTTTCTGGTACAGCTTGAAGCCCATCCTCAATTCGAATAAATACCGGATTAGGAAATGTTGCGGCTAGTGTGGTTTTGCCTGTGCCCGCGTCACCTGTAATGGTACAGATAACAGAGCGGTCAGCGGGTTTACTGATTGTTTGTAGTAGTGACATTAATTTGTCCTCCTTCTTTCTTTCTACGCTGCCCATATTATATAAATTAAATGCCTTGTAAAGCCTTTTATTAAAAATATTTTTAAAGTAGTATACGCACAACTTAACTAAAGAGGTGTTTTATATGTTGTTATCTAAAGAGCAGGAAAAAGAAAGAAACGAAAAAATCGCAATCAATAATAAAGCTGAATTAATGCGGCTGCTTGCATGGGTTGGATCAAGGCAGAGGCTAGCTAATGCTTGCGGGGTTACGCCGCAAACAGTGTATTACTGGATTAACCGTGGGCGCATATCAGCAACGTGCGCCAAGATAGTTGAACAAGAGACGGCAGGTTTATTTAAAAAAGTAGATTTAAGGGCTGACGTGAAGGACTGGAGTTAATGAATAATAGAAAATGCTGCGTATATCAAATATATAACAACAAAGGAGATGCTATTTATATAGGTGTATCAGTCAACCCAAATACAAGGCTACATACTCATTTAAGAAAAAAAGAATGGGCAGAAGAAGTTTCTACTATAAACATAAACTGGTACGAAAGTGAGTTAGAGGCGATTAAAAATGAAAGTATGCTGGTTTTTAACCTAAAACCTAAATACAACATAAGGCTGACAGATAAAGAAGAAAATAAACCCAAAGGGGTAAAAATAAAAGACAGGTGCAAAACCGACTTAGCAAAGCTATGTTGGAGAATAATAGAAGATGAGGGAGGTATTAATTACATTTTCAAAAAATACAAAGAAAAACCTATTGGTTTTGATTATTCTCATTTGTCTTGCTTTTTAATAAGAGGCAGTATACCAAATGGTGTTTTTCCAGCGACTACCGCGAGAAATGTATGTAGTTTTTTCTACTCAAAGAGTGGTGAATTTAGGCGTATTTTGGAATTATCAAACCCTAGGTTATCGAACACAATAAAAATTCTAAAGGACTTATAAATGAATCAAAATGATTATCTAAAAGCAGGACTGAAAATATTCGGCTTGTACGGGTTTAAAGGTGAGGTGTGTGATTGCAGCAACGCAGACTGTGACGCAGCCGGTAAACACCCAATAGCTTCAAACTGGCAGCATACACCCGACTGGTCAGATGAACAGTTAGAAACAATGGACGAGATGGGGCAGTTTGATAGCGGCTTCGGCGTTATTTGCGCGGGTTATCTGGTAGTAGATGTTGATGCGAGAAATGAAGGCGTTGACGCTTTTATGGACTTATGCCGCGATTTAAAAATAGACTTGCTATCTGAGTCTGGCTTCGCTGTTAAGACTGGCTCAGGTGGCGGGTCGATGCATTTATATTTTAAATTGCCAGAACTTACAGCATTAGCGCAGCACCATGACGACTACAAAGGCATCGACTTTAAATCATCAGGTTTTGTTGTTGGTGCAGAGTCCAAACATAAAAGCGGCGCGTCGTATGAGTGCTTACATGGTTCGCCAAGTGACATAAAAGAAGCCCCACCGGCATTGCTTGAGCTATTAGCAAAACCAGAATACCACCGCGCAGAATATAACGGCGCTCAGATGGACGTCACCGACGAAGATATCATCAATATGCTGGCCTGCTATCGAAATACCGATGTTGATTATGAGGAATGGATACGTTGCGGGATGGCTATCCATCACACAACAAACGGTGACGGGTTTGCAATATGGGATGAATGGAGCAAAGCCAGCGAGAAATATGATTTTACTATGATGCGTAAACGCTGGCATTCATTCGGAAAATCATCGAACCCAGTCACGCTTGGAAGTTTAATACATTACGCAGAGCAAAACGGTTATGTGCAATCAGTCGAGTTCACCAGCGATTTAGAGGCTGACGAGCCGGAGCCAACCTTAGACATTACCGGTATCGACTTGAAAAGGCCACCAGGTTTTGTTGGCGAGCTAACGAAGTGGATAAACAGCCAATGTTTATACCCTCGTGAAAACCTAGCAGTGGCCGCAGCTTTAACCGCCGTGGGTAACATTGCAGGCATGAGAACACAAGACGCCCATGACGGCATGACGGCAAACCTGTTTAGCTTTTGTATAGCTGGAAGCTCAACGGGCAAGGAAGCGGTGCAGAAAGCGTTTAATCAAATACTGAAAACCGCCGGCATTTCTGCTGCTACTCACGGTGCGATAAAATCAGAACAGGAAATAATACGAAACCTAACGCGCCACCAAGCGAGCTATTACGTAATTGATGAATTTGGGCTGGTACTTAGAAAGATAATGAACGCCTCAAAAGGTGGTGCAAGTTATCTTGAGGGTGTGATTGGCTTGGTAATGTCAATTTACAGCAAAGCGGATTCATTTTTACCAGTGTCCGGTGATGTAAAAGACGCTATTAAAAAAGAACTACAAGACGAGGCCGCAAAGTGCCGCAAAAAAGTAGACGAGAACGAAGATAAAACCGGCGCATTTGAAAAAAGACTGACGCAAATCGAACGCGCTTTAGCATCAATAGACCAAGGCATAGAGCGCCCTTTTTTATCAATACTA
>Ga0208643_1000803_pt1 | contig 19418 bp, 24 predicted proteins | sample VirMetDEL_Nov_12_FD_184516 | JGI IMG/M metagenome (GOLD analysis project Ga0208643, IMG submission 184516) | Aqueous microbial communities from the Delaware River and Bay under freshwater to marine salinity gradient to study organic matter... | ecosystem: Environmental > Aquatic > Marine >... | reverse complement strand
GGTGGGGGCATATATCTGATATCACTAGGAATTGGTTAATGATTAATCTTGTTGTGTTACCCCTTGTGTTAGCAGGGCTGTTAAGTAACCCTGAGTTTGTACAGTGTCACTTAGCAAAAAGAGTTAAGATACAGGGAGAAATGGTTTGCATTTACCGTGGACCTAATGGTACAATAGGATATCATTACCCTATGTTTAAGTTTAGTGAATGCCCTAAGACGTATATGTGTAGATACACACCTAACGCTAAAAAGAAAGTATCAGTTCAAGATATACTTGATGGCTTAAAAGATGGCTTTGAATAAGAAAGAAAACTATGTATAATGTAACTGAAAAAGATAGACAACTTTTAGATGCAGCAAAGTCTGGGGACTATTCTCAACTGTATTCTATGTATGATCCAGAGTATCATTCCCAATTAAAACAGGGTGGGAATAATCTTCTACGTTATTTAGAGGGTGATTTTACTGGGGTAGATAAAGAAGATTTACCTGTTGCTCAAAAAAATATTCAAGCTATTAAAGAAAGTTTTAGGCAGTATGCTAATGGTGGATTAGCATCAGGTGTTGATGAATACATGCTTGACAAAGACTTTTATTCATCTGACTCTAATGATGTAACTACACCTGTAGAACCAGTAAATCCTGGGCTATCTTATACAGAAAATGTAATACCACAATTTGAAAAAGCTTTAGATAAAACTCTTTCTCCAGTAGAAAGTGTTGTAGATAAACAAGTAGCAGATTCAAAAGAATTAATTGATAAAGATAAAGGGCAGTCTGATGCAACTACTCCTGTTACTGCAACAACAACTACTGCTGATAAAGCTGACAGTCAAACTAAAACAGATGCAGCATCCTATACTGCGACACAAAAGACAGATGAGCTTAAAGAAGAGTTAGAAAAAGTTAAGACTGAACAGATAGAACAACTAGATCCAAAAGCTATTGTAGTAGCAGAAGAACTAGCTGAGTCTAAAGTTTCTAATCTTAATGCAGCAGTAGGTACTGCTAATCTAATTACTAATCCTGTTCAAAGAGAAATTAAAGATGGGGAACTTATTGATCCTGTAGCTAATGCTACAAAAGCTTCTGCCTTTACAGAACAAATACAAGCAGCGGAAGCTAGCCCTAGTCAAAAGGCTACTGTAAGAGGTCAGCTAGAAGGACTGATGCAAGACTTTGAAGGTGGTAATACACCTGCTTGGGCTGCAGGGGCTATGAGAAATGTCAATGCAGTTATGGCACAAAGAGGATTAGGTGCATCCTCTATGGCAGGACAAGCTTTAGTTCAAGCTGCTATGGAATCCGCACTACCTATTGCACAAAATGACTCACAAATTTTTGCAAAATTTCAATTACAAAACTTGACTAATAGGCAACAACGTGCTATGCTTGCAGCAGAACAACGAGCTACCTTTATGGGTATGGAGTTTGATCAAGCATTTCAATCGCGTGTTATGAATGCAACTAAGATATCTGACATTGCAGATAAAAACTTTACAGCAGAACAACAAGTTCAACTAGAAAACTCTAGGGCTGTAAACACTATGAACCTAAGTAACCTTAGTAACAGACAAGCACTACTAATGGCTGAGGCTTCGGCACTAGCTAACTTAGATACTCAGAACTTAACTAACAGACAACAAGCTGCAGTTCAAAATGCTACATCATTCTTGCAGAAAGACTTTAAGAATTTAGACAACAGGCAACAGACAGCTTTGTTTAAAGTGCAAGAAGTAAGTAAGGCTATATTTTCAGATCAAGCTGCAGAAAATGCTGCTAAACAATTTAATGCTACAAGTCAAAGTCAAACTGATCAGTTCTTTGCTAATTTAGATCAACAAAATAATCAATATAATGTATCACAAGAAAATGCAATTAGACAGATTAATAATAACGCAGAAAATGCTATTAAACAATTTAACTCTACTCAAGAACAGGCACGTAATCAATTTAATGCAACAAACAGTTTGCTAGTAGCTCAGGCTAATGCTCAATGGAGACAGACTATATCTACTGCTAATACTGCAGCACAGAATGAAAGCAACATGGCTTTTGCTAAGGCTGTTAATGGTATGACCTCTAATAACCTAGATCAAATCTGGCAAAGAGAACGTGACTTGATGCAGTATAACTTTGAATCAGTAGAGCAAGGTAAAAATAGAGGTGTACAGTTGTTGCTAGGTGAGCAGGACTTACAAGAGCTACGTGAAACAGTTCAATACTCAGAAGATAAGGCTGGCACTGAAATGTTTTTTAAATTTTTGTTTGAACCATTTAGTGGCTTCTTTGATTAAGGTAGGAAAATAATGTCTCTATATACTAAAAAGAATATAACTGATCGTCAGTTAAAAACTGGTGAGCGGCCAAAAATAAAATCTAATCAACAGATGTTTTTTCAAAGAAACAAACCTGCTAATCGAGGACTTAGGGATTTAGATGCATCTGTTGTTGATCCAAGCCTTGATAGATTTCTAGGGTTTGAAAGATCTATCTATGAGATATCTCCTAGAGTAGGTAATAATCAGAGTAGTCTTAAAGATGAGAATGAAATATTAAAAAAACAACTAGCCTCTCTATCAGAAGAACCTCCTACCTCTCTTATGCCTAAGACTAGAGAAGATGCTAAGAAAGAAGGGCTTCCTCTAAGAGATGGAGGAGCAGACTACAGTGATGTAACAGATCTTGTAGGATTAATTAAAACTGCTGAGGGTCTTAGAACCGAGTCCTACTGGGACTTTAAACAATACTCAGTAGGCTATGGTAGTAAGGGTAAAAAAGGTGAGGTTATTGATGAGGCTGAAGCAGAGAAAAGACTAGCTAATGACATTAGTAATTTTCGGGCTATAGTTGTAAAAGCAAAAGAAACTCACGGATACGATTGGAACTCCGATCAGATTGATGCCTTGACTAGCTTTACTCACAACCTTGGTCCAACTAACTTTAATAAATTAATTGATGATGGTAAAAGAGGAGATGAAGAAATCATAGAGTTTTTACCTCAGTATAATAAAGCCAGAGTAAACGGTAAGCTAACAGAACTTGCTGGTCTTACTGACCGTAGAAATATGGAATTAAAAGTATTTGAACAGGGATTTGAATCATGAGTATAGTTTTTGCAGCACCAATTCCCGGACAGTCTTTAACTGCTACCCCAAGAAACTTACCCTTTGAAAGGCCACCAGAAGTTAATGATCCACTAGATGCATTGATGATGCACATAGATAAGATCGATGACCCTAGAGCCTTAAAAGATATGATAGTTTTTATGGAGAAAGGACTTACTCTTGTCGCCCTAGTAGAGGGTATGCTTCGTAGTGCTGTTATGTCAGGCATACATTCTATTGATCTTAGTCTTATTATTGCACCAGCTTTACATGAGTATATACGTGGTATGTTAGTAGAGGCTGGTGTTGAATTTAAAGAAGGCTTTGAAGAAGATGATCCTGATGATGGTATTGATTATGAGAGGGACAGAGAAAAAGCTTTAACCATGTTGCGTAACCTTGGTGAAGATGAAGATCTTGATTCACCAACAGAAGAAGTAGAAGAAGTAAAAGAAGAAGAAGAAGAAGAAGAACCCATGATGGGTCTAATGGCTAGGAGACAATAATGGGATTCTCATTTGCAGGTGCTAATAAAGCAATAAATGATATACGCGCTCAAGCTAAAGCTGATAAAGCAGCTAAGGATGAACTAATAAGCAAGCGGGAGAATACCCTACTGCAGCTTGGCCTAGCGAATAAAAAAACTCAGAGTGCTGCTGATGATAAAGCTTTACGTGATGCTGCAGTAAATACTAGGAGATTACAAACTCGCATAGAAGAACTAGATTTAGAAAATAATCCAGAGCTTGCACAGTATTATGAAACATTATTGTCTGATCCATTAGCTGCTAGCGATGTAATGAAATTTATTAAGACACAAGAGACTGAGTATGAAAGGGTAGTAGATTTAAATTACTTGCCCTCACTTATGAAAATTATTCCGAATGAGCAAGTACCACTACAAGATAGGATGGATTATGTAAGTATGATTCTTAACGCTGACCTTTCAGATAAAAAAGAATTCTTTATACTGGCAGATCAAATTAAAAATATGACAACAGGGACACGAGGGCGTACAGTATTTACTGACATTGTTCCCGGATCAGAAGTAGATATTTCAAAAGCCTTTAAGACAGACGTAGACCAACAAAAATTATTGGGCACTTACCTAAAAGTACTTGGTAATAATTACCTAGATCAAACACAAGGTGATGCTACAAATCAACAAACCGTAGAGACTAAAAAGTTTTTAGATGACTTGTCTGCTACTGGACCTGCAGCAGATAACCTAAGGGAAAATGCAATAGTAGGTTTATTTAACTATTACATGACACCAAAGAAACTTTATGACTTAACTAACGATCCAGACAATCCTAAATTTAGAGGGTTCTATAACAGTCCTTATGTTAAGGCAATGGTAGATATGTATGACTACCCTGTTATTGATGAGAGTGAGGATCTTGTTAAAGAGATGACTGATATTTTAAGAAGTGGTAATGCAACACCTAAAGAGATCCTTGATTTTAATTTAATGTTTGGACCAAATGCACATAAGGACTACATAAATGACCGAGAGAACTAGTATTTCAGATCTAGTCCAGCAGTTTGCAGAACAACAGCGTCTAAATAAGGTAAAGCCTATTGTAAAGGATACCTATGATACTGAAGAGGAGACTGAACTACAAGTCCCTAAGTCTGCTGCTGATATCTTTGCCGAACAAGAACCAAGTGGGCCTGTAGTTTTACAGCCTGTAACAATTGAAGGTGGGCTAAAGAGAGGTACTTACACTGAGAATGATCTAGCAGAGAACGATGTGTTCTTTGATATTACAAGAAAGTATATGATAGATCGTAATGGTATACAAGCTGTAGAAAATAAAGAGAGAGAAGAAATTGTAAGTGACTTTCTTAATATTAGACGTGGTGTAGCATCTGGTAATACTTATCGTGGTCTGAGTGAATTTGATTGGTTAAGTGATAATAAAAGAGATGCAGGAGTTCTAGCTAGGGCAGGTAGAGCCTATAGTATGTATGAAGGTATGGCTGGTGTATTAGGTAAAGAGACTGAGCCTATGGAATTATTTAGTGGTCTCTATGATTTTACAAGGACTACAGTATTAGAACCTCTTAATGTAGTAGGTGCTACATTAGGTAAGTATGTTGGTAGTGTTGCAGGTGGTGGTAGCCCATTAGTTATTAAAAAACTAGGACAAAAAGAAGCCTTTGAAGCTATGAATCGTGCAGCATTAACTGGTGCTAGTGATGAGGCAATTGAAAAGGCAGGTCAAGAAGCATTTAAACAGGCACTTAAGGTAGCTAAGAAACAAGCTGTAACTAATATTGATACGTACACTAATCAACTATTATCTAGTAGAGGATTTAAACGTCTAGTTACTAGAGGTGCTTTAGCAGAAATTGGTACAACAGTTGCTGTTGATGCTGTAGCTGGTGCTAGTATGGAAGCATTATATCAGAATGGTTTAATTAGAACTAATGTAGAAGAAGAATATAAATGGGGTCTTGTAGGTCTTGCTGCACTTGGCTCTCTTATTATAGGTGGTATAACTGCAGGTAGACAGATGGCAAGAGGTGAACTTGGAACTAAGGTATCACCCCTTACTGCTGCTACTGTACCGCAAAGAAGAAAAGTATTACAAGATCTTACTGATCAACTTGTCCAGTACGGTAATAGTCAAGTACCTAAGACAAGTGAATGGTTAGATAAAGTTGCTGCAGGACGGGAGCTTAGGGATCTAGACTCTGACTTTTTTATTAAATTAGTTATAGGTTTTTCTGATAATAATGGTTCAAAAGTAAAAGGTATCTCACAACTAGCTCAAGAGAATGGTGTAGTTTGGGTAAGAGAGAATGATGAGAACATTGGTAATTGGGTAGCAGAAATTATTAAAGCTTCTGAACCAGAGGATGTTAAAGCATTTGTCTCTGCATTTAGTAAAGCTACTGGTAATAAGTTGAATCAAATTAGTTCAGCAAAGATGACACCAGAAGAATTAGCTAATACCTTTGCTAACAAAATGAGTCAGGCTGGTAGAGAACTAAATGCCTTAAAGCAAGCAGCAGATATGAATGGTGTTTCTATTGAAGATTTAAAAGTAGAAATGTTTATTGCAAATGAACTTGATCTATCTCTTAAGACAATGTTAAGAGACATGAGTGATGAAGAAGCTACTAGTTTAATAGAAAAAGCTGGCGACAGAATTAAAAGAGAGACAGGAATCTCTGCTGATGCTATGGTTAATGCACAGAATAAAGTAATTAGATTGCTTGTGTCTAATCCTTCGACTAGCTATCTAAACGTAGTAGGTTGGGGAGCAAACACTACTCTTGGTACTGCTACTGATCTATCGTTAGCTGCAGTACATGCAGGTCAGGGTACACTACAAAGATTATTGCTGCAAAAGAAAGAAGGAAAAGAAAACATCCGTTTATCTGGACAGCTTATAAGATCTACTTTATTTAAAAGTAAAGCTATACTTGATCCTAGTATGACTGAGAACGCATTTCAGTTAGCTCTAACTAGAAACTCTAAAGCATTAGAAGAATTAGACAGCACACTTCCTGGTGGTGTAGAGAATGCAACCCGACTTGTAACAGGTGCAGACTCTTCTAAGTTTGTAAGATGGGCAGACCTTACAAGTGAACAAGCTGTTGATGCTATTCAAGCTGTCACACTGGTTAAAGCACAAGATAGGTTTACTAAGTCTATTGAGTTTGTATCTCAAATGGACAAGGCATTACGTCTTAAATTTGATAAAGGTTGGGATGAATTCTACAGTAGTAAACAAGCTTCTTCTGTTATGCAGACTAAAGAGTATGCTGCAATGGAGGCGTTAGCTGTACAGAAAACACAAGAGGCTATCTTCTCTAAGTCTTATAAAGGCTCTGGTTCTTTAGGTCAGATAGCTGGATTTATTGAGGACGCTAGAAATATTCCCGGTGTAGGTTTGATGGTTCCTTTTGGTCGTTTCTTTAACAACACTGTTGACTTTGCACTACAGTCTAGTGGCTTAGGTATGGCAGGTAAAGTTATTGGTAGATATTATCCAGATAAAACTTATAAAGAAATGATGGCAAAGACTATGGTTGCAGGTAGCTTTACCTACTACCTAATGCAAGATGAAACTGAGAAGCGTAAGCAAGGACTTGGTTTATATGATACTGTTGTAAATGGAGAAGTAATTAACCAACAATTTGATTACCCTTTGTCTGCATTTAAAGCTGCAGCTAGAGTCTTTTCTTACTATGAAGAAGGTGAAAGCCCTCCTAAAGAACTGATAGCACAAGTAGCTAGAGACTTTACTCTTGAAGGTATCCTTAGAAATTTAGATCAGTCACAAAAAGATATGGCTACACTAATGTACCATGTTATTAGAGGGGAGATAGAACAAGCTAGGACTGCTGCTGGTAAAAATATTACAGGGGTTGGGTCACAAATTGTCTCTGCGAGTACTAGATTTATAGAGCCAGTAAATGTTGTTGCAGGAGTTGCAAGGGAAATAATGGGAGATGATGCTAGACCAATTGACAGGTATCAAGGTAATAAATTTGCTAATGATGCTCTTCGTTATTTTGACAATATTATTCCATTGTTTAAGGGAAAACCAATGGGAGAGACGTTACAACAGGCAGCAAAAGGTGCAGCCGATATTACTTCTACTAAGGTGATGGGTATCAGACCTGTAAGGTTAACTCAGACTCAACGTATAATGAACATGATGGGATATGATACGTTTGGTATTAATGCTGCAAGAAAGATTAGACGTAATGCACCTAAGACTGCGAATGAATTGAATAGAATTTTGTTTGATGTTGTTGAAGCTAAGTCTGCATCACTCATGAGTAACAGAGCATTTAGATCAATGTCTACTAAAGACCAAAGGGTAATATGGAACGAACTTCTTACGGACTCTAAGAAAGCTGCAAGAGAGTTTCTTTCCTTGCAGTTCACTGGACCTGATCATACTTTCCGTGAACAAGAGGCTATCACTACTAAGTACAGTCCAGATGCAATTGAAAAGGCTATCCAAAGTTTAGAGGAACAAAATAAAATTGGAGAGGATAGAAAGTTAGACGAGTTAAATAGGACAGAGATCTTGTTACTTGAACAATACCTTGAAATCAAACCTAAGCTTGATGCCTTTAGAATCAAGACCCAAGTCTCTGTCCCTAAGTAACTAGTCCTCTAGCATGTAGTCTGCCCAAGCATAAGACTCTCGCTTAATCTCTGCCATACTCATATTAAGATTATTCATTAGTACTGTCATTGCCTGACCTGCAAAGTATCTACGTGCTGTTATTGGACCTTTAGTAGGTTTAGTTGTTGGCTTCTTGTATGCCTTGGCCTCTTCTTCTAGATTTATTATTGTCTTCATAGTTTTTTACTTTCTCTAAGTTTTTAAAGTAGGCAGTGTCAAAACCAAATTGCCAGTCTCTGTGTTGACGGAATTTAAATTTAACATGGTAGGGGTTAGATAGGTTACCTCTTTTAAAGGCTAAACTTCCTTGCTCCATAGGACTCATTTATGAATCTCCTTCATAGTCTCAACCATTTTGTCTAAGTACCACTGTGCCTTCTGCATATCTTCTACAGGCTTTCCCTTATAAGCATGTCGATGTTGATATTTAATTACGTTGCCGTGGCAGAAGGCTTTAAAGCCCTCTAACCCTAGCGATTGTTTGATATAGTCAATACACTCTATACCATTACCTATAGTGTAGTGTACTGGTTTGTTTACTGTATCAAATTTCATATCGTTCCTTTCAGGTAAGGTCCACTTAGTCAAGGCTTACACACCTTTGTCTACATTAAAGGGAAATGAAGTGCATTTACTTATTGCCTTTGCATTTTCACTTGGTCTTGAATTGTATAGCCTTAGCATATCTACCTCTCTCCATTGTTGACAAGACTCTTCATTTATAAAGGCTGTGTTTGGTGAAAATACTATAAAAGTTTTCTCACTTGTTGTTGGTTCTATCATCATCATTACTACTGTATAAACCCATATCATTTTATGATATCCTTTCTAGGTTATATCTACCATCTCACAAACATCACCAGTACATGCCATAGTCTGCATACCTGATGTATTGTCTTCTTGTTCATATGTAGATAGCTTAGTCCAATCAATCTTAACAGGTGATTTGTCTATCATATTATAGAACTCTTCCTTTGTACACTCTTGATATGGTGCTTGTTGATAAGTATGTTCATTGAATGGTAAAAATGACACACCTGACATCTCATCAAAGTATTTATATACAAACGCTCCTACCTCTAGCCACTCATCAGCCTTGACATTAATAGTTACACTAGGTTTATGCTCACACCAATAACGCTGATACATAAGCCACATTTCTAGTTGTTGTATTGCTGTCATGTCAGCCGTGTGTACTGCACCAAGAGGTGATTGCATAGGAAAACTAAACACCGTAGTAGCATCAGGCTTCATTACATCAGGCTCACTAGGTATACCTTGATCAATCATAAACTGTGTTAATGGATCTTTATTATCTCCACGCACAGTACGGATATAATGGGGACTGTGACGAGCATGAATCCCAGAAGCTGAATCAACCAATTGGGAAACAGTTCCACTGGGCTTGACGCAAGTAATAGCAGTGCTATGAGGGATACCAAGACGGTCAGCCCACTCAGCGTTAGTAGAAATAGCCACATTTTTAAGCTCCTCTAACGTGCTAGCTAGACCTTTATTATCTAAGGTCATAAGTTTATTATCCATTATCCCTGTGAGTGACACACCAAGCAAACGCTCTGTTGCTGTATTAGACTGCCACACTTTTCGCAGGTATGGGAAGTGTGTATAGGTTGATTGTACTGTTCCAAGTATAGTTGCAATACGGACTTTTCTTGCAAGGTCTTTAAAAGAATCGTTAGCCCTGATGACAACTTCCGTAAGATTACAGAACTGATTCGGCCTAAGTATAATTTCTGAGCAGGGGTTTGTTCCAAACTCATAACAAGTTTCTCGTCTTCCATTTTTTGCAGCTTGTTTAACTGATGCTTCTCTGTTGAATATTCCTCGTTCTCCACTGCCACTCTCCATCAAGGCTGTCCATTCACGCATGAATGACATACTGTCAGGTTTTTCTGTATAAGAAACAGAATTATTAGCTAAAGCTCTATGTCCTGCATTTTCCCACCAGTTACCTGATTTAGCGTGACGCATACGATCATCAGAAAGATTAGACAAACTGATCATAGCACTACGTCTTACACCACCTACTACTACTACCTCACCAATCTTACACATAAGGTCATGACACTCAATGCTGGATAGCCTACGCCCTTGTGCTTGCTTAAAGGTAGTAACAGCAAAGTTAAACAGATCAATAAGTGGAGCAGGGCCAGATGCTCTACCACCAAATGTTTTCAGTCTAGCACCAGCAGGTCTAACTTTAGACACATCCCACTTAGGAATTTCACCAGCCCATAGGAGTGCCAACACTTGCCTGAGTCCTTTCGCCCACCCTTCTTTACTGTCCTTGATGACGACAGTCGTATCGCTATCGAAAAGGTTAGGAACGTCTGGGAGCTTAGTAATGAACTGACGCTCAACACTGAAACCAACCCCCGTCCCGCAAAGGAGGATGAACATCGCCTCATCGAAAGACTTAGGATCATCTACGGGTAGATAGCTACAGTTATACATACAAGTATTGTCACGCTCCGCAGCTTTACCCGCTGTCATCATTGACCTCATACTAGGCATGACCTCAAGGCTAAGGATAGCATTACGTATCTCATCTAGATCAGCAGGCTTTAGCCATGTTTTAGCTATGTTATGCAAGTAACGCTCTACTGTTTCACCCCATGTTTCCCTACGCCCTTCATCGTCAAGCCAACGTGCATAGCGGCTAGTAGCAATAAAGGTTTGATAGTCTGTAGGTAGGTAATTGTTATTCATACTTCGTCTCCCATTATAAACAGTTGTCTTCGTCCAGTCTCACCTATATGAGATTCAATAATAGTCTTAGATTTATCTAGCATAAGGCAAGCAAATAGCAAGGTTTCTTCCCTGCTATCACACATCATGATCTGCCTCTCAATAGGTAAGGCTAGTTCTGCAGCACGTTTAGCTAGTCTATCGCTCATCTCCACTACCTTTGATTGTTCCCCTAGCTTCACGTCCATCTAGTTTAAACATATTCTGTGCTATCACACTTGCTAGATTAAAATTATAGTAGTTAGCTAGTGCTGTTGTATAAAACAATACATCACCTAACTCAGATAGAATAGCATCAGGTGAAACCTTAGTGTCATCACGGATACGTTTCTTAATCTTTTCTGCTACTTCACCAGCTTCACCCATAAGACCTAATGTATTTTCTACTAATCTATCTTTAGGCTCGGTAACAATCTTACGTTCTACCCATTCACTATAACCTTCAAAAGCTTTCATATCTTCTTTAGTTATCATCTTTTATCTCCTCGGCTAAAGATTTCTTTAGTTTGTTTAATAGTAAATCAGCAACGAGATTTAAACTATACAGTTGGTACTCAAGATTACTTTTAACGTTGTTGTTTCTTACCAACTCAGTTAAAATTTTATTTTGATCTTCTGTAAAGTTTTCAGTATCATACTCTACATCGTTTAAAGTTACTTTAGTCATTTGTTACCCTTTCATTATTGTATCTATATCAAGCACTGTTATATCATCTAAGTCATAGAGTGCAGATTTAATTTCTTCTTCAACTGTCTCACAGTTATTACCTGATACTTCTAAGTAGCTAGCATCAGAGTCTACGTAGATCTTAAGTGTTACTTCATACTCCATTACTGAAACCTCTAGTTATATTGATTTGATCTGTAAAGTCAAGACTTACTGTAGACATCACGTAATCTTTTTAATGAGACAAACTCTGGCTCGTAGTATCCATCCTGGATATTTCTTTTAATGATCACACCTTTCCACCAGTCTAAGTTAGATTGACCTGCCCAAGATTCTTCAGCACCCTTAAAGCAACCTGCAACTAAACCAATTGCTGGATGAGGGTTAGCATCATCCTTAAAGAATATGCTACGCTTATGGCTATGACCTACAGTAGTACTACTGTATCGCTTCTGTACAAGTCCATAGGCATGATGAATACCTGACATAGCTGTGCCATAGTTACCACTGGCAATGTAGTGAGCATATGAGATACCATCTTTATTAAAGATAGCAGGTGCTGAGTTTTTATACTCATGGTATTCATCAAACCAAACATCTGTTTGTAAGTGGCTAAATGAAATACCATACTTACTACCCTCTAGTCTAGGGTCAAGAGACAAAGCCCTCTTCAATCGATGTTCATGGTTACCCTCTAGTCCAAAGAAAGCAGGGCGTTTCTTTTTCATAACCCTAAACTTGTGACGTAATCTGTCTTGTGCATCATTGTAACAGTTGATATCTGCCTCATAGTTTTGAGCAACAATAGACTTAGGATACTTAGTGTCATAGCTGTTAAGAGATTTAAGATCTGCGCCATCACCTAAGTCAACTACATAGTCAGGCTTAACGTCATAGATTAATTCCCCTAACCAATCAAATCTATCATTAGGTATCTGTGGATCACAATGTGAACAGGTAAAAACTACTGCTGTTTTCATGTTAGATGTTCCTTGTTTTGTTCTACAATTAAAGGTTCGATTGATTTGTCAAAGTGTTTCTTCCATTCATAAGCATCATCTAGATCATTAAAGTAAAACGTAGCACTCTCTATCTTACCATCTATTTCTGATTTACATACCATAAACCAACCCTCTTCATCGTATTCTATCTTATCAATTTCATCTGTGTGTATTGGGCCTTCAATAATTCCCCAAACTTTAATCTCCATTCCAACTCCTTAGTAGTTTCATGTAGTGATCTAAACTTATCATTACAATCCACGGTTTTCTATCTGACCTATAACATACAACTGGCTCTCCTTTATTCTGATTGCTTGCTTGGTCAATGTAGTTATAGGCAGTTACCATCCCAGATTTTCTTCTTTTAACCTCAATAGATAGAGGTAACTTCTTTCGTGCAGCGGGAGAGAACTGTATATCTTCACCAGTATCTCCCATGACACATCCCTTTATATCGTCTGGTTCAAACTCAGGGAAAGTTTCTAGTAGCTTATCCCGAATCTCATTCTGTCCAAGCCTACCTTTAGTTTTACCTCTACGTGTTGACATTTTTAATCTCAGGTACGTTAGGTACTTTCTCAACATGAGTGAGAAACAATGGGCCTGTAGAATAAATAAATGTTCTTAGCTTAGGCCAACACTTAGATTTAAAATCACAGTAGCTACACTGCATAGATAGCTTCATGTTAGGGCTAGTCTTTGACTGAGCTACAGGGGAGATCCTTTCCTCAGGTATATCACCTTTAACCATAGAGATTATTTCTTTAACCTCTTTTTCTTTAGTAGTTAACTCCTCTGTAAAGTCATAAACATCTAAGCAGATATGACCATTCTGTTTATCAATAGCAAGGAAAGCTCCCTGAGTTTTGTTAGTAACAAGAGGGTCATCCTTTGCAGCATAGACATAGCTTGATAGCTGAGAGATATAACCAAAGGGGTCATTATCTCTTAGGTTACCCTCTTTAAACTTCTTAAATGCATATGAGCTACAAGACTTAACATCTACTGTCATACCATCTATGACTGCATCTCTATGTCCTTTAACTCCATGACAGTTTAATCTATCCTGTTCTCCTACGACAGAGTGACCAGCTTGTTTGCATAGCATTAGTGCTATCTCTTCTAGCACATCCCCGTAAAAGAATTTAAATAGTGTAGCAGTAGGTAATGCCTCACCCTCACTGGGGGTATTAACTTTGTACCATAGCTTACGCTTACATGGTGTACCTAAAGCAGATAACCCTAGATAGCTACGTGGTTTTTGTGGGTGTGAAAACCTAGATGTAGCTACACTAGATATACTCTTACCCATATCGTCAGCTAACCTAGAAGAAAACAAAGACTTGCCTTCGATAACTTCATAGACATCAGCAACTAATGTATCTATCTTTTTCATAGTAACTCCTAGCAGAAGGGGGGATTGGTTACCCCCCTCATTAATATTTAGAACAAGATTTCATCTTCAATGTTATCTGGTAGTGGTGGAGCTGAAGCACTAGGTGCTGGCTTAGTATCTACACCATATGGGATGTGATTTGTTACTACTACCTTATCTAAACGTGAACCTGAGTTACCATACTGAGTATCATAGATAGTAACATCTACCTGCACTGCAGATCCATTACCAATTAAACCATCTTCATCAAGCACCCAAGGTGTACCATCTGCCTTAGTTACAATTGGTGAACCTGAGGACCAGTCAAAACCTGTATCAAACTTACGGTCAATCCTAATCTTTTTGCCACGTCCTTCTGGATCTGCCTTAGGTACTTTGCTGCACCCTGCACTCATTAACTTATCTAAGTTGTCTTCATCTAAGATAAGATCAATAGTGCAAGCACCATTAGTTTCTTTATACTTACCACCATAACCTTCCATATCACGGTTCTGGTCAAATACTTTTGCCCACTCTGCGATTGCGTTTACTGTTACTAGTCTAGCTTTTGCCATGTTGTATTCCTCTCTAGTGAATTTCGCTGTAGTTGTTACCGTATTGAATATCAATACCAAGTGTAACATTTAATTTAAGATCTTTGTTCAGTTTGTCAATAGCTAACTGAAGATATTTTGTATGCACATCTTCTTCCCCTTTCTTGATGACGTTGATTGATTCATCGTGGAACTGACCCACAATGTTAGACCGTACACTGCGGTAATAAGCAACCCACTTATCAAAGCAGTAAGCACCAGTGCTTTGGTTGATCGTACTGAATGCATCTTTCTCAAACCTTAAACTGTGCCAGAACTTACTGACTGGATTTTGTACCCACATATCACCACCAATAGACCTAACCTTTTGGTCTTCAGCAAACTGTTTAACAGACCAGTTACGATCCCAGTATGCATCTAGTAGTGCTTGTGCATCAGACTGTGCCATGCCAGTAGTACGTGATAACTTAGCAGAGCCAACGCCATAGGTAGCAGAGTAGTTAACTACCTTAAAGTTTTTACGTAGGCTCTTTAGTTCTGGCATCTCACCTCTATTGTATTTGTCTATGTCAGATTCACTAGCATACCCTGCGTGTTTTGCCAAGTCTAAATGTGGATCAAATCCGGGACGTGACATATCCGCAACATAATCTGGATCGTAAGGATGCATGTAGTGTCGCTTAGTAGTATCCTCTAGGCTAGTCATGTCAGCACCGCAAAGTATGTGACCTTCAGGTGCAATCAAACAACCACGTATCTCCTTACCGTATGGCTTGTCAACTCCAGGAAGATTAACTAAGGGCTTCTTGTGTCTGAAGCGTAGCGTGTTAGTAAAGCCATCAATCTCTGCTCTTACATAGCCATCACGCTCTGTCTCAAGAAAACCTTTTAGTATACCAATACGATGAGTAAGTACGGTAAGACCCTCAAGTACTTTGACCTTAGGTTCTTTGTCTATCAGTACCTCAACAGATGGGGTAAGCTCTCCATCCTTACGAACTTGTGGTATCTGTCTATCATCCTTGTACTGGTGGTAACAAGGCTCCCAACCTAAAGAGAACAACCAATCTTTAACCTGATCGCTAGAGTTAGGGTTAGCTTCGTTAGTACCCTTGACTACAGTTACCTCTCCCTCATAGGACTGAGGTAGATCATTGTCATCCAGCAGCTTAAGCCACTTCTTACCATGAGCAGACAATGAACCATCTTTCTTAGTCATAGTCTTAGGCTTAGTCTTAACTTGCATTAGCTTACGCATAGGCATAACATTAGTTAGCTCTGTTTCTTTTTCCTCTCGTAGTTTAAGTAGTTCATTAAGAGTATCTGAAGCCTTGTCTTTGTCTAGCTTCCAGCCCTGTAGTTCTGCTTCCTTAGCGCAGTCCATCTTAAACGACAGATACATAAAGAACCTATTGAGTTCTTCTTTGTCATTATTGTAGAGGAACATAAACTTCTTAAGCAGATCTTTCCATAGCTTGTAGTTAATAGCTACATCCTCTTGACATCGATGTGCATAGTCTTGAGGAGTAAGGTTAGACCAGTCGGTTATCTTAGGCTTAGGTATACCATAGTCTACACCATAGCCTTCTAAGCCATGTCTAGATCTAGTATGATTAATGACCCATGACATAGGCAAAGTATCAAACAGACGTGCCTTGATCTTGATACCAAGGATACGTTCAAGTACAGGTACATCATAGCGTACAATGTTATGACCTATCAAACCTTTTTGTCTTAGCAAGATTTGACTCATAAGTTTATAGTCATGTGTTGTACTTACAGACTTACCATCCGTAGTCCATGACATACAGTGTATCTTTGAGGGATCAAGACCGTCAGTCTCAATGTCAAATATCATCATGCAGCAATGTCTCCTTGTATATAGGGTGAGTCCTCTGTGAGGATTGTAGTTTCAGGATCGTAGTATAATGACCCTGCATGTCCTAACTTAGCGAACGGTCTGTTTTTGTCAACAATAAAGTTGGTAGTGTTCTGAAGTATTTCATCCTCAGACTCTACATCACGGTCTAGTTTGACACATATGATAGCCTCTTCTTCTAGGGATGCAGCATACTTAGTACGTCCATCATCATTAACCTGAGAGATAAATACCACACCAATGTCTAACTCTTTAGCAAGCTGTGCCATACGTGAACCTAGTGTAGTCAGTGTACTGGTAGCACCATCAACACCAGAGCTAGATAGATAGGCTAGACGTTGAACATGATCCACAAACACATAGTCAGCACCAAAGACTGTAGCTGCAGTACGTGTGTGATCTAGTAACTTTAGTGGGTCATCGTGGCTACGCATCTCAAAGATAATGGTTCGGCTATTATCAGTGTCAGCTGCAGCCTGAGCGGATCGTATTACCTCATCTTCACTGATGTTGTTAGCCTTAGCATCATCTTGGGTACGTACATTGAGACCTAACTGATAGGTAGCCATAGCTCTATAGGTAGTAGACTTCATCTCTTCCATATGTAGTAAAGCAATACGTGTATCAGGTGTACGTAGCAAGCCTGTCTCAAAGTATCTGATAACCTCAGTCTTACCAGTACCCCTTGGGGCTTTGATAAAGGTAAGCCCACCTTTAACCAAACCACGTATCATATTGTCAAGACCAGAGTGACCTGTTGGTGTATAGGAGTACGGGTTTTCTGTACGTATAGCTGTATCTACATCTTCACTAGAGATAAAGAAGTTATCAGGTGAATACTTCTGTGGCTTACGTGCAGCCCATAGCAACTCATCACCATCACCAGATGTAAGGAAGTCATTAGCATCCTTGTGCTTAGACATAGGTACATAGTAAAACTTCTCAGGCATAACAGAGTACAGCTTGTCTGCCGCAGCTCTACCTGCTGGGTCTAACTCCCCTGCATACACTACCATAGGGAAAGAGTTAAGGTAGTCCATGTTCTGCTGTAAGAACTTCTTACTGATAGCAGCACTAGGGATAGACTTAACAGGAAACTTTTCACCTAAGATCTGATACAAACTAGCAGCATCAAACTCACCCTCTGTCAGGTAGATACGGGTAGCAGTACCAGAGTTAAACTCAGGGCCAAAGAGGTGAGCCATGCCTACCCCTACATCCTTCTGCCAAGTCTTCTTCTTGTCATCATGCATACGGTACTTGGTAGTATGAGGGTACTTGTAAGCATAACGTACAGGCTGACTATCTTCGCCTAGCTGTAGCTGTATCTGATACAACTGACATATCTCAGGTTTAATGCCACGTATACCATCATACGTCATACTCTTAATGGGTATGTCCATAGGGTTTATCCTTTCTTTTACAGGGTATTCTTTCTTAGCCCAATCAAATGTAGGTTCTTTACTGGGATAAGAGTTGCCGCAAGAATGACAATAGCCATAGCCCTCGTCGTTCCAATTGAATGCATCACTTGATCCACAGTCCTCAAAGGGACATGCACTATGTGGGTTATCCATCTAATCATAATCCTTGTGACAACCTGCCTTTTCATTATCATCATATCCTTTGTAGTACTCCTCTATCTGTTCATGTGTCATCTTGTTATCATTAATCCTTTCTCCTATGCTAGGATACCAGTGTGGTCTAGGTGATCTCCAATACCAACTGTCTGCTGTACCTCTGTCATAAGGTGATCCATGTGATCTATCTGTCATTTTCTTAATGCCTCCACTGATACTGGAAATAAGTTAATCATTTCACTAAGTATATATTCTGCAACTAACCTAGTCTCGTACTGAGTGTCTAGTTTACATCTTAGATTGCACATATCCATGAAGGCGTCAAGACTACCTGACCAATACCATTCAGTCATGGTGCTTTGTGGCAACACCATACGTGCTTGCTCTGGGCATACACCATGCTTCAACAAATCTTTGTAGACATGCAGTGATATATTGTAATATTTTCCTTGTTCTTCGTACCCTTTCCAGCCACTATGGATGTGGGCGTACATAGGAAGTTTTACTTCACCTTCACTACCCTGCTTCTTGTCACTAGCCCTACCACGCCATTGATCAGGCATATAAAACTCAGGGTCATCATCCACATACCTACGACTAATCTCATTCCATCGTAAGAACTTATGCTTGACTAGTTGTCTAGCTACAAAGATAGGAGCCTTGACATGGAAGGATGCAAAGGCATGACCAAAGGGGCTATAGTGACCGTGCTTGGCTAGGTAATGGATTAGTTTAGCATCCTTGTCTTTTAGTTTAGGTGGACCCCATGCATCACTCATATCCATTTCACTAGTCTTACCAAAGGATACCCTAGCTGCATTAACTACAGACAGGTCACTACCCATGTGGTCTATGTATGTTACCTTAATCATCATTATTCTCCTTGATCCATCTTTCTAGCTTAACCTTGCTGCCGACCACATTCTTAAAGGCTTCGTCAAGATTTTTATCAGTAAATTCTCCTGTCTCATGTAATTCTAGCTGCGCCCTGTAGATTGCATCTAAGGCTTGTTTCACATGGTTCCTTGTTTTACCCACAGTCATACTTTAATCATGCTCCCCATTGTTACGTCTACCGTTATAGCCATCAAGACGTTTAGCAAAATCAGATAACGTCTTTGGGTTCCTGTTAGCAGTATCAAACGTACCGACAGTGATAGCTATTGCAGCCAATAGTAGCACATGCGCTATCGCTGTCAGTCCAAACACAAGATAGCTACCCAAGAAGATACTAAACACAATGCACCACATCCATGCAAGTATCTGTAGGATTAAGTGCCGGGCATTGTTGTCAGGAATATTCTTTAGTGGGCTTCTATCTGAGTCCA
>Ga0208643_1000801_pt1 | contig 19429 bp, 24 predicted proteins | sample VirMetDEL_Nov_12_FD_184516 | JGI IMG/M metagenome (GOLD analysis project Ga0208643, IMG submission 184516) | Aqueous microbial communities from the Delaware River and Bay under freshwater to marine salinity gradient to study organic matter... | ecosystem: Environmental > Aquatic > Marine >... | reverse complement strand
GTTGTTTTAAAATACATATCTCACGAAGAAATATTTGAGACAATGTATAATAAAAGCATTGTCATTAAAATAGACTTAACGTAGTGCTTGTTCATAACATCGATGGAAGACAGGTCAACACCAGAAGTGTGGATGGAAAGGCAGAAGAAACAGATGAAAAAAGGCAACACGCCATTCACACCTGGACTGAATGTGATGGCACAAGCAGGACTGCTTCCAACGCCAACGACACAGGAACCAAGCAGCCATTGCGAAGTGAACGAGCAAGGAAGAAGGATGACCAAGGATGGCAAGGACAGCCACAGTTTGAACCTTGGAAGGATGGTGACACAGAACCTGCTGCCAACACCAACATCAGACGACAATCCGCAGAAGAACACAGGCAAACGGAATCAAGATGGATTGCAGAAACGGGCATACCAAACAACTGGCAAAACTTCCCAACTGAATCCGCGATTTGTGGCCGAGATGATGGGCTTTCCAACAGATTGGACAATATTACCTTTCCTAAATGGCGAAACGAAAGCATAAAAGCATACGGCAATGCTGTGGTGCCACAGTTAATTTTGCCTATCTTCCAAACAATTGAAAAACTTTACAAAGAAAAGAAATGATACAACAAGCAACAATTCATAAGCTGCCATTATTGGTTGGCTGCAAATCATTTGAACGCAATCACACAGGTCAGATGCTAATCGACATCATCAGCAGATTTGTTGAAGCAGAATTTCCACACATTGATGATTTCAAATTGGTCACAGCATTCCAGAAGGCTGCATCTGGCACCTTGAATCTGAACAACAAACCATTGGCATTGTCAACATATGGGCAACAGCTATCACCAAAGGTTGTTGGTGAAGTGCTTCGGGCATTTATTCAAACACAGCGAACAAAGGCTGCTGAACCTGCATTCCAACCAAAGCAATTGGAAGCTCCAAGCAATCCAATTGATGCACAGTTCATGTATGATTGGACCATCAACTACATCCAACAGTTTGGAAGGATGCCGGAATTCCCAATGTGGGGATTGATATACCAATATTTATTGGAGCGTAATGAAGTGAAAGCATTGCCAAACGAAAAGCCATCTGGCCGTTACAGTATGATGCAAGAAGCAGATAACAGGTACCAACAGACTGTTGTCAGATGGTTCCAAAACAATGGTGTTGTTTAAATTCGTATATTCGTAGAAATCAATTCTAAAAACATGACTGAAGAAAAGACAGTTTACATTGGCAATGGCCAGAAGAAGAATGAAACATGGATGAAGGCATCAATCTGCCTGTCCAAAATTCCAAAGGAACACACCTTTGAATATGATGGCCGCAAATACATGAAGGTCAACATCAACATCAAAGATGAATTGGACCAATATGGCAATGATGTGTCCATTTCTGTTGATACATGGAAACCAGATGCAGAACAGTCAACCAAGCAAAAGGTAGTGGCCAAATCGAAAGCAAAGGCCGCAGCCATTGGAAACGATGATTTGCCATTCTAAGGAACAAGCAGCCATTGATTTGTGTGCAGATGAAGAATTGCATCAGTTAGCAATTCGCATCTGTCACAATCATTCTGATGACCTTATCCAAGAAGCAGCAATGGTTCTGCTCCAAATGGATGATGCCAAATGGCAGAAGGTCAATGATGGTGGATATGTTCGGTTCTATATTGTCCGGACAATGATGACAATGGCCACATCGCCAAGGTCTACATTTGCAAGAACACATGGCCTATTTGCACACAACAAGCAGGTGCCAGATATTGCAGATGATGCTGATGGATACGATTGGGAACAAGAAGATGACATGACCATCATTGAAGCATTGTTGGATTCATACCATTGGTATGACAAAGAAGTTTTAAGGCTATGGATCCAGGAAGGAAGCTATAGAAAAGTAGCTGCAAAGACAGACATACCATTCAAATCAATTGGAAATTCGGTCCGTAGAACATTGGACCAACTAAAAGAAGACTATTATGGAGTTACTATTGAACGCTGTATCCGCAGCGGCCATAGGATTACTGATGACAGAAGTAATCAGCATTCAGACGTACATTAAAAGATGGCTGAACATCGATGAATGGCAAACAATAAAGCCATTCGATTGTTCACTTTGTATGTCCTTTTGGATTGGATTGATAATTGGTGCAGCATCAACAGTTGAAATCTGGCCATCTGTCCAGGTGGCATTGATAGCTGTGCTATGTGAGCGAATAATGACCAAGGCCAAATTATTCTGGATGCCATGAGCAGCAAGATTGTAAAATTAAATGGCCACAAGCTGAAGGCTGACAAGATGGTCCGAAAGTTGGACAGCATTCTACGTTCAATTGAAAGACTAGAAAACATAAAAAAAAGATGTTGATATTGATTTCAATAATCATTGTAGTTGCATATCCATTCTTCCGGTATGCTCATGAAAAAAAAGTGCGTGATGGACAAAAATGAAATTTTGCTATTTATAAATGAAAGGATGCCACAGCTTACATTGATGGCAGCCAGACAATTTAGTGGACAATTGACCAAGGCTGAAGTGAAAGCATACGAAGACACATACAAAATCATTCACGGTAATGCACGTGTGTGCTTCACCTGTGGCAATTCTGCACAGACAATGGCACGTGTGATGCTGAATTTTGCTGAAGAAAACAAGCCAAAGCCAAGGGCAAAGCGAAGAAGGAAGAAATGAAGGACAATCAGAAGCATGAAAACTATGGTGTTTACATCACGCAGAACACCTACACCATGAAGTGGCACACATTTAATCGTGATGATGCTGATAAGTATTGGAACAATCAAGGCAATTTCAAAGAAGGAATTGGTGAAACGCCACAGAAGGCATTGATGAATTTCAAGAAGTAATGGCAAAAAAGAAGTACATAGAAACACCTGAAAAGATGTGGCAATTGTTCCTGGAATATGGCGCAGAAGTTGCTGAACATCCAATCACAGTAAAGGATTTCATTGGTCCAAAGGCAATCGTGGTGCATCGTGAACTTCGCAGGCCATTGACAATGGAAGGATTCGAAAACTTTGTGGCAAACGAAGGACTGAACCAAGACCTTGGTGATTATTTCAGCAACAATCAAGACAGATATGATCAATATGCTACTATCTGCACGCGTATACGCAAGAGCATCCGACAGGACCAGATTGAAGGCGGCATGGCAGGAATCTACAACACAAGCATCACGCAGCGATTGAACAACCTAACTGAAAAGCACGAAGTAACACATCGTGAACAGCCATTGTTCGGTGAAGATGAATGAACCAATTCGTCTACACAACAGCAATTCGCAAGATTCGCAAGCTGACCAAGCGCAAGAAGGTCATCCAAGGTGGCACATCAGCAGGCAAAACCTTTGGTATTCTTCCAGTTCTAATTGACCGAGCAGCCAGAACAGATGGCCTTGAAATTTCTGTAGTCTCTGAATCTGTGCCACATTTAAGGCGTGGAGCAATGAAGGACTTTCTGAAAGTGATGAACATCACAGGCAGATACAATGATGCTGCGTGGAACAGGTCACTATTGACATACACATTTGGCAATGGTTCCTACATCGAATTTTTTAGCGCAGACCAGGAAGCAAGGCTACGTGGTGCCAGAAGGAATATTCTGTATGTGAATGAAGCAAACAACATTCCATTTGAATCATACTATCAATTGGCCATCAGAACATCTGATGAAATATTCATTGATTTCAATCCGACAATGCAGTTTTGGGCGCACACCGAAGTTCTGCAAGAAGATGATTCTGAACATCTAATTCTGACATTTAAGGATAACGAAGCATTGCCAGACACGATTCGCAAAGACATTGAGAAGGCAGAACACAAAGCAAAGCATTCTTCCTATTGGCACAATTGGTGGCAAGTATATGGCCTTGGAAAAATAGGCAGCCTACAGGGTGTCGTGTTTGATGGATGGAACCAATGCGATAAATTACCAGATGATTACAGGTGGCGATGCATCGGATTAGATTGGGGATACACGAATGATGCAACAGCCATTGTTGAAGTAAGGCAAGCAGATGGCAAGCTGTGGCTAAATGAAATACACTATGCAACAGGAATGAGCAACAAAGACATCAGCAATGTTCTGGAAGGTTTCAAAGGTGTGGAAATCATTGCAGATTCTTCCGAACCGAAAAGCATAGATGAACTGCGAAGGTATGGCCATCGTATCCGTGGAGCAGTTAAAGGCAAAGATTCCATCATGTATGGCATCAACCAAATGCAGCAGGTGCCATTGATGGTGACATCATCATCAACCAACATCATCAAGGAACTGCGTGGCTATGTCTGGCAGACAGACAAAACAGGTGCATCATTGAACATTCCTGTGGACCATTCAAATCATGCGATTGATGCAGCAAGGTATGCAGTCATGTCCAAATCAATGTCAACCGGAACATACGCAGTCAGATGAACAAATACATTCCAACATTAACAGGTGACGAAGCTGAAGAATTTATCAGAAAGGCAGACGAAAATGTCAAAGCAATGCGCCAGAGAAAATGCAACCATGTATGGCGAAATGACTACATCAATGGTGGCAAGGTCTGCCAAGTGTGCATGAAAAAGAAAGCAGATGATTCCATTGAAGAGACTTGAAAAGGAACTGAAGGAAATGACATTTCCAGAACAGGTGCGAATCAGCAAGTGTGAATTTGTGACCAATGTGCCACAGATGATTGACAGCCATGTCAAGATTCTCCGGAACAATCCAGGCAACAGACTATTCATGCCATATTATGACAGGCTGATGATGCTTAGATTTGCAGTATGAACACAAAGATGATACAACTAATTCAAGGCGATTGCCTAACCGAAATGCAGAAGATTGAAAGCGGTTCAGTTGATGCAATTATAACAGATCCACCTTACGGAACTACTGCTTGCAAATGGGATAGTGTTATAGACTTTGATTTAATGTGGAAGCAATTAAATAGAATCATAAAACCGAATGGTGCAATAGTATTGTTTGGTAGTGAGCCGTTTAGTTCTGCTTTGAGAATGAGTAATATTAAGAATTACAAGTATGATTGGGTGTGGGAGAAAGAGCAAGGCAGTAATTTTGCAACAGTGAAATATATGCCTTTTAAAGTTACTGAAAACATAAGTGTTTTTAGTACAAAAAAGCATATATATAACCCTCAAATGGAAAAAGGCAAGCCATATAAAGATACTGCAAGAAAAAGAAATCAAGAACATAGCACAAAACAAACTATTAAAAAACCAATAATAAACAATGGAATTAGATACCCTAGAAATAAGTTATATTTCCAAAACGATACAAAGTCAGGGCATAGTTATCACCCAACACAAAAGCCAGTCGCCCTAATGGAGTATCTAATTAAAACCTACACCAACGAAGGCGAGACTGTGCTAGACTTCACAATGGGTTCGGGTACAACGGGAGTAGCTGCAAAGAATCTAAACCGTAGCTTTATTGGAATCGAACAAGACCTGAAGTACTTCAAGATAGCTGAAGAACGAATAAACAAACGCGACCTTTTCAGTTAGATACAGATTGACCATTTTGCTATTTACTTGAAAGACAACAGATGAACATCCTTGAAAGACTTGGCCGTGTTTGGAAGATGCAGGAAGCATACAATGACTATCCACAAGCAGCTTCAGAGAATGCAAAGAAGGCATTAAGGTATGCAGAAAAGTATGGATGGGGATCATGCGGCACACCTGTTGGCAAGGCAAGGGCAAGGCAATTGGCAAAGCGTGAACCAATTAGCGTGGAAACAATTGAACGAATGGCGGCATTCATCCGGCACAAAAGGAACAGCAAGCGCAAACTTGGTGAAGGATGTGGCCGTTTATCTTGGTTAGCATGGGGCGGTGATGCAGGTGTCAATTGGGCAATAAGAAAAATAGAACAGATAAAGAAGAAGAATGAACGAAATTGAAATACCAAGCAGTTGGTCAGAAGTGACAGTTGAACAGTTTGCCGCATTGCAGAATGTGATGAAACACGAAGACCTGCACGAATATGAAAAGAACGTGGCAATCATCAGCATCATGTCTGGATGGTCAGATTCAGATGTCAGAAAGATATCATTGAAGTCATACACTAAGGTGATGAAATCATTGGCATTCCTGTCATCAGAAGTTGAAGGCAAGCTGCAAAAATACATGATGGTGAACGGCACCAAGTACAGAATTGAATCAGATGTGGAGCAGTTAACAGGTGGGCAGTACATCACATTGATGCATCTGATGAATGACCAGGACAAGGTCATGGAAAACATGGCAGAAATTCTGGCATTGTTCTGCATTCCATCGACAAAGAAATGGTTTGGATGGAAAGATGGCACCTATGATTCTGACAAGCACATGGCAGTTGCTGCTGAAATGAAGGATGCCAAGATGGATGTTGTTTACCCGTTGAGTGCTTTTTTTTTCGAAAGTTACAAGAGTTACGCAAGCAGTATGCAGGTCTATTCAGCAATGATGGCGAAGAAGAAGTTGAAGGAAGCGGAAAAGCAGTTGAAACGTATCAAACCAGATTTGGATGGCTCGACTTGGTTAACAATCTCGCAAACAATGACCAAAGCAAATGGAACCATTTCTTCAATCTTCCAATCAGAGAACTATTTAATGTCATTACTTTCTATCGCGAAAAGCAAGCGCATGATAGGCAGCAAAATATTCAACAGCAAGCAGGACTGAAACATGGCATTCGATAAGTTAGTAGACACATTGAATGGTTTCCGTAAGGCATACACCAATGCTTTGGGCAAATCTATCAAGGACAACAATCTTGTTGCCACAGGTAGATTGAACACATCTGTCAGTTTACCTAAACAGCCGAAGGTCAAAATATTTGGTGGCATTTACAACATGGCCATCACGATGGAAGACTATGGTCTGGATTTGGATGAAGGAACCAAGCCGCAAGGTAAACGACCAAACAACTTCAGCTTTGCAGAAAACTATGGTGACATCTATGAATGGTTGAGCAATCCAACCATCCGTGACAAGATAGGCGGATTCAAAGGAAATGCAGACACGGAGACTTGGACCAAGGAAAAGCAGGAAGGATTGGCGTTTGTCATTTCACGGAATCTTGCCAACTACGGAATGCGACCAAGGAATTGGATTGATCCGTATACGGAACCAATCACCAGAGCGGTGCCATCTGAAATTGAAGAAGCCATTGCTGATGATGTCGCATTGACGATGGAACAACTGAAAAAATTTATTGAATCACAGGGCTAATGGCAACAATTATTGTTTCTTCAAATGGCGTAAGCCAACAACCAACTAACTATTCATTGGCATACAATGATAACAGGTATGTTGTGAGCAGCACACTATACACACCAACACTAAGATTCAGAGCAAACATCTTAAAATACCCGTATGTCGCAGGTGACCAACCAATTGCATCATTGGTTGTTTATCCATCTGTTGGAATTTATCAAGGCACACCTATGCAGAATACTGCATGGTTTGATGTATCCAGAATAATGCAGTCACAATTGACACATGATGTTTCTATTCCTGCTGCGAATCATCAAGCATTCTTCCAGAATGACAACAGTCATTTTGAATACTTTATGGTTATAAACGAAGAAGACATTGATGCAGCAACTGACAGGTACAAAGATGTTGGAGTAAGTATCTTCGAACAGAAATCTGTTTGGAATGGTGTGCGAAACATTGTTGATTGGCTTGATTTTGATTACAATGATTTCATCATCAATGCACCATCAACAACCAAGCGTTTTCTGACAGATGCACCAAGCATTCGCAACATCAATTCTTCACAATCAGATTGGCTGTACTACATTGTAAATGATAAATTAAGTGCGAACAAGTTTCTAATCAATGCATACGATGATGTCAATGGCACCGGAACATTGCTTGCATCTGGATTTGTTACATCACCATATCCAACTTCCAATAATTACAATTCGCAATATTGGCGCATTGCAATTGGTCCACAGGACATTGCCAACATTGATGCATCATTGATGACAGGCAGCACACCATCAACTGTTCTGAATGGTGCCAAAAGTTACACTATCATGTTGTTGGACAGCACGAATGTACAGGAATCAGAAGCTGTGACATTTAACCTGGACCAACAATGCAGCAAATATGAACCTGTTCGTCTGCATTGGCTGAACAGACTTGGTGGAATAGATTCATTCAATTTCAATTTAAAATCAATCGACAAAACAGATGTAAAAAGAGAATCATATCATCAGCAGCATCATACGTTCACAGGTTTCACATATGATTACACAAAGGCATCACGTGGACAGACTGACTATGATATTCAGATGACTGAGAAATTAACAGTCAATACAGACTATTTGAATGAAGATGAAAGCATCTGGATGGAAGACCTGTTCACGTCACCTGTTCTTTACAAAGAAGTGAACAATGAATTGATAGCTATGAACATCACAGGCAAATCAATCCAGAAGAAGACATCATTGAATGACAAGCTGATGCAGTACAAGTTCGAATTGAACTATTCACTTACAAACAGAAGACAACGTGGCTGATGTGCAGGTGTTGGTTGAAGGCCGACCAATAGATATATTTCAATTTGATTTCAGTTTCAATTATGCGATTGCCGACATACGGCACCCAGATGAACGAAAGACAGAATACAGTAAGACAATCCAATGTCCAGGCACACAGCGAAATGATGCCATATTTGGACAGATATATGATGTGAACATCAGCAATGCTTATGATTCTGCTGCTGCAAATATTGAAGCAAATTTCAATCCCAACAAACGGGCCAATGCCAGAATCATCACAGATGGTGTGCAGGTGATGGATGGCACCTTGCAGTTGCGCCAGATAACTGCGAAGAAGGACCAATTGATTTATGAAATCATCTTCATTGGAAAGATGGCCAACATCTTCAATGAACTTGGTGATTCAGAGTTGAATGGTCTGGATGATGATGGCAATGCGTTGATTGATTTTAGTGACCTAAACCATGATTATAATTACGGCAGAATCATCAACAGTTGGGCAAACACAACAGGATATGTTTATCCAATGATAGACTATGGTGTCAATGAACCATTGTATGAACCAACATCTGAACGAATCTATTCAGTTACTGATTTTAGGCCTGCTGTATTTCTGCATGACATTGTTGATAGAATTTTCACATTCGCTGATTTCAGTTTCACATCGACATTCCTGTCATCTGCATTTTTCAGAAAGCTTATTGTTCCGTGGAACAATGAAGGCTTCCAGCTTACAGAAGCAGAAGTTGAATTGCGAACAGCACAGGCTACATCACCTGGACAAGATTTAAACGAATCATTCTATTCAAACAACTTTCCAACAGGCCCAATTGTTCGTGAAGTATTATTTGATTTTAATGGTTCAATTGATCCAAACAACCTTTGGAACAATGCAGGTGATTATTATGAAGCACCTGCTGACGGTTACTACAATATACTATCAACGATGTCATTCAATGTGACATTGACAGGCACATCATTTCCTGGAGTGATGCTAATTGAATTGCGATTCTACAAGCAGTCTGTAAGTGGATTAATTCAAGCAGTTGGTTCGTCTGTTGGTGAATTGCAATTATCTGGCACAACAATCATTACTGCAAGTGTGGAAAATGTTTATTGTGGAGCAGGTGATAGATTGTATGTTGAAGGATTTATATCAAGTGCGCTGTTGCTTCAATTATTCTTATTGAATTATCAATTGGATGTCAATACAACATCAACCATAGAAGTGACATCTGGTGACCTTGCAATAATTGAAGGCCAAACAATTCCAATGAACAGCTTGGTTCCCGAAATAGAAATGAAGGAATTGTTGTTGTCCATTATTCAGATGTTCAATTTATATGTAACCATTGACCCAAACGATGAAAGGAATCTGCTAATTGAAACACGTGACACATTCTATGCATCAGGAACAGTAAAGGATTGGACACATAAGATGGCACGTGACAAGGATGTCACATTGCAACCATTAGGCCTGTTGACAGGAAACGAATTTGTGTACACATACGCTGAAGATGATGACCTTTACAATCAGAAGTATCAGAATAGTTTTGGTCATGTATATGGTAGAGCAAAGGCAGAAGTTGACAATGACTTCCAACTTGGCACCAATGAAATGGAAATTGTGTTTTCCGCAACACCAATGGTCAATGACAATCCAAGCAACAGAATCATTGGCAAGATATACAACGAAGACATTGATGATGGGATTGCTGAAACTGAACACAACATTAGACTGCTGTACTTTGGTGGATTGATTCCATCAAATCCAAGTTGGATATTTAGATACAATCAATCACAAGGGCCATTACTTCCAAGTTTAGTAATAGATGTGCCGCAAAGCACATATCCGTACGCAGGCCATCTGACACATCCAGGCACAGGTGGCATTATTCCACAACAGGATATAAATTTTGGAATACCAAAGCAACTGTTCTATTCCGGCAATGCATACACAGGCAGCCTGTTGTATACGAATGCCAATCTGTTCAATATATTTCACAGAAACCATATCATTGAAATAACGAACAAGGACAGCAAGATGATGACTGCAATGTTCTATTTGGAACCATTGGATATCATGAACCTTGATTTCCGTGACCAGATACAAGTGGACAATAGTTATTGGCGAATCAATGAAATAAAAGACTACAATCCATTCAAGGAGCAATTGACCAAAGTTGAACTTTTCAAGGTCATTGTAAAGGAACCATTGCATATTGACACGTTCCAAGTTGGACAACCAAAGAAAGTTTCAGATGGATTGGCAAAGGTGAATGCACCTGTTGTGAAGAATTTGCAAAGAAGTGGCAATCTGTTTCCGCAGTTCAATGGCGGCAAGGTGTCTGGCAAGCGCAACAGAATTGGTGACAGCACAACAACATTCATGGTCCAAGGTAGTGACAACAAGATTGGCGAAGGAAGCAGCAACATTACCATCATTGGTGACAGAAATGAAGTTGGCTCTGGATTGCACAATGTGCGAATAATCGGAACAGATGGTGCCAAGGTCAACAGGTCAAATGTCACATTCTTCAATGGCGAGGAACAAACAAACGGCTATGTGATTGAAGGTGGCGAAGATGAAATTCGGGCAACAGATGGTGGCGGCACCATCTATGTTGTGGATGGAATGGCCGATAAAATACAGGTACAATATGGCGATTCAGCTATCTATGTCGTAGATGGCGGCCAAAATATAAACTAAGAAATGGCAACACAAGATTCAAGAATAAAAGTTAAAAGGTCCACAGTATCTGGAACTGTTCCAACTGTGGCACCATCAACAGACCATACACAACCAACACCTGCATGGTCAGCAACAGACATCTACAAAGGTGAACTGTTCATTAACCAAGCAGACAATGTTGTATGGTCACGTGGTGATGATGGTGTTTTCTGCATCGGTGGAAATACTGAACTGACCATTGCATCAGCAGATGTGCTGCATTTGAACGGCACACCATTGACCATTGTTTCTGCTGTGTCCGGCTATTCCATAGAAGTTATATCAGCAAGTGTAAAGATTGATTTTAGCACAACTGCATACGCAACCAACACATTCATTCAGTTGATAACGAATGGAGCAACAACTGCACAGTATGGTGCCGGAATAATCAATGCCACAGTTGCGACAACAAAGAAACTGCCAGAGATATCAACAACAACAGCCACAACGACACAGTTGATTGCCAATGCAGATTTGCATGTTTCTGTTAAAACAGGTGACCCAACAGCAGGTGATTCCGACATCACCATATTTGTCAATTATCGTTTAATACCTGCATAGTATGGCCACAAAGATTGCGATTGAAGTAGATGTAAAAACCAAAGATGCTGCATCAGAGATTGATGAACTGAAGCAGCAAATGGAAGATTTGCAAGCCACAACCAAGGAGCTGAAAAGCAAGATGGAAGCTGGCTTCAAGGCAGGTGAAAAGGGCGCAGAATCTGCAAGTAAAGGAATGAAAGGTTTCGGCAGTTCAATAGGAACTGTGCTGAAATCACTTGGGTTAATTGCAATTGCTGCTGAAGTATTCAACTTCATAAAAGACCTATTGATGAAGAATCAAAAGGTGGCCGATGCATTGGGCGTTGTCTTCAAAACAATTGAAGTTTTATTCAATGAAATGTTCAAGGCTGTGGAACCATTGGGCAAGGCAATTATGGATGCCTTTGAGAATCCACAGCAAGCCATTAAGGATTTAATTACTGGCGTATTCAATAGATTTATCACAAGCATAAAAGGCATAGGTGTTGTTGCTGAAGGTGTAGGCATACAAATAAAAGGAGCGTTCACCTTAGATTGGGATGAAGTGCAAAGGGGGCTGCAACAAACGGCCCAAGGTGTTGCCCAGGTAGTAAGTGGATATGACATAGAACAACAAAACGCATTTGTTGATGGAATTGTTGGTGCAGGAACTGCTGCGTTTGATACAGCAACCAGAATCCAAGAATTGACCAATGAAGTGAAATTGGCAGAAGCACAGCAACAATTGCTGTTGTTCCAATATCAGCGTGAAGCAGAATTGCAAAGGCAAATCCGTGATGATGTCAGCAAAACAATTGGTGAACGTCAAGAAGCAAACATAAGACTTGGTGGCATTCTGGATGAACAGGCCACAGAAGAGAAGAAGCTGTTTGATAAAAGGAAAGAATTGGCTGTTCTGGAATTGTCAATCAATGAAGAAAGCGTTGATGCACAGATTGAAGTTATCAATTCAGAAAAGGAATTGGCAGATTTGCGTGAGCGAATTACAGGCCAAAGGTCAGAGCAATTGACCAATGCCAATTCCTTAATTGCTGAAAATGTGGCATTGCTGAAGGAACAGAAGAAGGCCGCAGAAGAAGAAGCACAGGCAGAAGCAGATGCAGCATATGCAATTGCAGAAGCAAAGATTGCAGCAGAAGATTTGTTGGAAGCATACAAGGCAGAACGAGAATCCATGTCTGCTGAAGAAATGATGCAAGCAGAAATCAATGCAGCATTGGCAGCAGAAGAATTGAAATTTCAAGCAGCAGTAAATGCAGCCACAGAAATGGGCATTCTTCAAGAAGAAATTGACCAATTAGAACTTGACCGAATTGACGAACGGTTAAGGCTTGAAAACGAAATCAGAGCAAAGTATGCTGAACAGGAAATAGCATTGGAAGAACAGATTGCAAAGGACAAGAAAGCAATCCAGGACAAATCAAACACAGATGCAATAAAGGCTGAAGTTGATTTGAAGAATGCAAAAATACAGGCAGCACAATCAACAGCCAATGCATTGGGCCAGATTGCAGGCTTCTTGGAACAGCAAGGTGAAGCAGGTGTGCAAGCAGCCAAAGGTTTTGCAATCGCAGAATTGGCCATCAACACAGCAATGGCAATTTCAGCAGCAATTGCAGGAGCAACCGGAGCAGCAGCAACACCACCAACACCTGCAACACCATTCTTGCAAGTGGCATACATTGCATCAATGGTTGGTTCTGTTGTTTCAGCAGTTGCACAAGCGCAAAACATTCTTGGTGGAGTTCCTGGACCAAGTGGCGGAAATATTACAGGCGGTGTCAGCGCACCTGCTGCACCAAGTGTTTCAACATTGGCCACAAGCACAACGGAAATTACCAATGCAGATGCTGCACAGATGGCACCTGTGCAAGCGTTTGTTGTGGAATCACAATTGTCTGGAAGCCAAGAAAACGTACAGCAAATACAAAACCAAGCCACATTTGGCACAAGCGGATAAACATGGAAAAACCTAAGAAAATACCATTGGTATATTTGACCATTGATGATGATGATGAAAGTGGCGTGGATTTCGTCAGTTTAGTCGATGAACCTGCCATTGAACGTGACTTCATGGCGTTCAGTAAAATCAAGGAACCATACAAATTCAAAATTGAAAACCAAGAAAAGCGCATCATAACAGGTCCGTTTATGATTTCCAATTTGCCAATCTACAGGCGCATTGATGATAAGGAATGGTATGTTGTTTTCACATCAGATGTGATTCGCAAAATCGTCTACAAGTTTATGAAGAATGGACTGACCAAGGCAGTCAATGAAATGCATGAAACACCTGTGGATGATGTATTTATTTTTGAATCTTGGATTGTGGATGATGTGAAAGGTGTGCCGGAAGGATTCCAAGATGTGCCACAAGGCAGTTGGTTTGGAAGTATGCGTGTTGAAAATGATGACATCTGGCAGAAGATAAAAGAAGATGATGGCTATATGTTGAAAGGTTTTTCTGTTGAAGGCATCTTTCGTGAAGACAAGGAAATGACGATGGACCAAGAAGTGATTGATGCAGTCATTGATGCCATTCAAAAGTAAGTGGCACACATTAGAAGTATTTCTATTTAAGAAAAAGGAACAGCTATGAATATTTCAGAATTGGTTGGTGATAAATTGCCAGAAATCAAGAATCTACTTTTCGGAACAGAAGCAACAGAAGCAACAGAAGAAGCAGTTGAAGCTGCATTCTTGGATAGTAAATTGGTGGATGGTACAATAGTTCGAATTTCACCAGATGTTGAAGTTGGTGCAGTTGTAAAAGTTATTGACGAAGCAGCCAATGAAATTGATGCACCAGATGGTGACCATGAACTTGAAGATGGCACAATCATCAGAACTGAAGGTGCAGTTGTTGTTGAAGTAATGGCTCCAGAATCTGAAGAAGAAGAATCTGAAGAAGAAGTTGAAGCAGAAGAAAAGGACAAGGAAGAAATGTCTACAGAAGATGTGGACGTGAAGATGTCAGCCATTGCTGCTGATGTTCTTGCTGCACACAACTTTGCAAGTGCTGAAGCAGTTGAAGCAATCAACACCAGATTCGATGACATGGAAAAAGCCATTGGAATGATTACAGATATCGTGGAAAAGATGGCCGCAAAGCCATCTGTTGAACCAACGAAGAAAGTGAACAATCCATTCGCAAAGGCAGACAGTTCAGATGAAATGGTTGAGAGAATGAGAAAAGTATTGAATCGTAAATAAGAAATTTTAACCAATAAAAAATTAAACAATGGCTTTTGATTTAGCAGGACTAACGGATTACGTAAACGAAAATTCGTTTCCAATTTTAGCGAAATCGGTGACAGCAGGTAGAACTGCATCGATGATGGAAAAGCAACTTGGTATCCAAGGTGAAACCAAGATGTCAATTCTTAACACAGATGTAAATTTCCAAGACAATGCTGGATGTACATTTGTAAATGATGGTGATGTGACAATCACGCAGCGAACAATCAATCCAGGACAAATCAAGATTAATCTTGAACTTTGTCCAAATGACTTGAAAGCAAAGTGGCTATCACAGCAACTTCCTGCAGGCGCACATCAAGAAGCAATTCCATTCGAAGAATTCTTTGTGAACAACTTGATTGCAAAAGTGCAGGAGCAAGTTGAACTTGCAATCTGGCAATCAGATTCTTCTTTGGTATCTGGAAACTTACAGTTTTTTGATGGTCTTAGAACACAAACTGCATCTGGAACTGTTGATGCAAACAGCGCAACAATTGGCTTTGGTGCCGCATTGACAAGCATGAACATTGAAGACATGGTTGAAGCAGTACAAAGATTGTACACAGCAGCACCATCTTCTATCATTGACAAGGATGATGCAAAGCTATTCCTTGGCTATGACCGATTCAGACTATTGGTTGGCGCATTGCTTGCAGGAAATGGAGCAACTACAGCAGGACAGCTTGCATCATACCAAACGGATTACGATCCACTAAGATTTGTGTTCCCTGGAACAGGAATTGAAGTTGTTGCAGTCAACGGATTGTCAGGATTCCAAAATGGTTACTTGATGCGTACAAGCAATATGTACCTTGGAACATCGCTTGATGAAGATTTTTCAAACGTTGAAATGTGGTACAGTAAAGACCAGAGAAAACTGCGCTTTGTTATGGAATTCACTTTAGGCACAAACGTGGCTTATTTGGATGAAGTAGCACAGATTCGTATATAACAGAATTGATTCAAAGGTGATGGCAGAAATGCCATCACCATTAATAAAAAAAACAATTAGCAAATGAGTTGCCCTCTTACCCAGAACTATGCATTGCCATGCCGCGACAGTATAGGTGGAATCAAAAAATTGTATATCGCAACATTGGCTGATTATGAGTCATTGGCTGAAACAGTTAGTGGTGGCGATATTACAGAATTTGCAACTTCGTCAGCCGTGTTTCAATCATACGAACAACTGAAGGAAACATCAGCAGTTACGGAAACCATCACAGCATCCATCCAGAATGGAACTGTATACATGGCACCAGAAGTAAGTGTTGTTCTTCCAAAATTGGCCACAGCTACACGTGACGAAATCAAGCTATTAGCGCAGAATCGTGTTGTTATCATGTACACAACCAATGACGAAACACCAAACACGTTTGTTGTTGGAAGGTCAAATGGCCTTGAAATAACAGCAGGCACAGCAGCAACAGGAACAGCATTTGGTGACCTGCAAGGTTACACATTAACTTTCTCTGGAATGGAACCTGCAATGTCATTGAAACTTACACCAACAAGCGGAACTGTTCAAGCAATGATTGATGCCGTAACCGAACCATAAGACTTTTCTTTTCTCTCTCTGTTTTGAAAGGTGTGGCGTTACTGCTGCACCTTTCTGCATTTTGGCACAATCTGGTCCATTTGCTATTTAAAGAAAAGCACAACAATCATGGCAAGTACAGTAGTGGCAAGCACGGCAACAATCACAGTTTCAGAAGGTTTGCAGTTAGGTGGCGTTGACCGTTCTGGCGCACATACACGGACCATCAACAATGTCGCAGAAGCTGACAGGCGAGTGATGACCGTATCATCATCTGGCGAGATGGACCTAATTGAATTGAACAGCAACAATGGCCAAGGTAAGTTTGTACGTTCAGCTATTCGTTACATACGAATAACCAATCTTGATGACACAAATTTCATCCGTGTAAGATTCAAGAAATCTGGAGCAGAAACGGCTGATGTGAAAGTTGATGCAGGTGCCACATTTATGCTTTCTACGGGTTCAATGGATGCCGATACAAGTGCAGGTGCATTCAGCGCATTTGTTGATATTGACAACATCAGCGCACAGGCTGACACAGCAGATGTGGATGTTGAATATGTTGTGTTTGCGGTGTGATAAACATCGACCGAAATAGCAGCAATGATGTTGTTGTGACATTAACCGAGTATGGCACAGCAACATACTATCTTTTCGAATTGCGAAGTGATACAACAGAAGGTGTGCAATATTGCGTGGCGCAGGACACATCTTCATTTCCGAATAGATTTAATCAGTTTGCCATCACAGAAGTTGGTTCAGGAACACCAACACCAACCAATGCAGAAATGAAGTTGGGCAATGATGGCCAATGGCAATATTTCATTTACGCAAATATTTCATCATCAAATCTTGACCCAACAGGTCTGTCACTATTAGAACAAGGAATTGTGAAAGTGAATGGAACACCTGCACCAACAGAAGTGTACACAGGTGGCAACCAAACATATACTGTTTATGGCGAATAATTTTAGCATACTAAATTTTGAAGCAAACGTGGTGCCTGTGTTTAAGGAAGCACGTGGCAAAGATTGGATTCTGTACGGCGCAGAAGGCGAATACAAAAATCGTTATCCAGATTTCCTGTTGGAATTGTACAGAAATTCAGCCAAGCATCATGCGATTATAAACAGCAAGCGTGACTATGTCTGTGGCCGTGGATGGTCCGTTGACACATCTGGAATGACAACAATCCAGAAAGCACGAATGGACCAATTCGTGAAGCATCCAAATGCATATGAATCATTGGATGATGTCTTGGTAAAAGTTGCACATGACTTGGAACTATATGGTGGCTATGCATTAGAAATTATCTATGACAGCATAGGCGAAAAAGTAGCAGCAATCTATCATGCAGACTTCGCTAAATATCGTGTTTCAGAAGATGGTTCCTTTTACTATTATTCGGATGATTGGAGCAAGCACAATCCAGAAGTTGAGAAAATAGAAACATTCAATTGGAAGGAACCAGGTGGCAAGCAGTTGCTTTATGTGAAATCATACCAACCGAACTGCCAATATTATCCTTTGCCATCATACCTTGGTGCCATCAATTACATTGACCTTGATAGAAAGGTAAGTGACTATTTTAACAAGGGAATCAGCAATGGCTTCATGGCAGGTACTTTGTTGAATTTCAATTCTGGCATCCCGACCGAAGAAGAGCAACAGGAAATTGAGAGAATGGTGAAGGCCAAATTCACAGGCACAGACAATGCCAACAGCATTCTTCTAAACTTTTCTGATTCCAGAGAAAGATCAGCAGACATTCAGCAACTGAACAGCAATGATTTTGATAAGCGTTTCGATTTGCTGAACAAGACCATTCAACAGGAATTGTATGCAGGTCATCAGATTTCAGACCCTGCATTGTTCGGCATTAAAGAAGAAGGAATATTCAGCAGCAGGAACCAATTGATTGACAGCTTTGAATTGTTCCAGAACACCTATGTCAATGCACACCAACAATTTATTGAAAGGACATTCAATGATTTGGCAGCATTGCAAGGTTTGGAAGGTAGGCTGACCATCAGCGACACAGAACCAATCAGCGTTCAATTTTCTGAATCAACCATCATCAGCGTGATGACTGAAGATGAAATTCGTGATGCAGTAGGACTGCAAGCAATTGTGAAAGAAGAAGGCGTTGAAAGCGTGGACAGCAAAACCAAAGATGCACAAGCTGCATTGAAAGGAAGTGTTGGTGGTGTCTCTGGAATCATCACGTTGCTGCAAGGTGTCAAAGAAGGAATGGTGGATGCCAATTCTGCAATTGCAATCTTGGTTGAACTGTATGGTTTTGAACCTGCAAAAGCAGCAGCAACAATCAATGGTGATCCATTGCCAGAAGTATCTGCATTCAATTCAGCACACATATGCTGCAAGGCATCCGACAGCAATGATGATGACCAAGAAGCATTGGCCTATCTGAAGGAAACAGGAAGTTTTGATTTTGATGTTGTTGGTGATAGACGATTCAACTTTGAAAATTTTGAAACGGCACACATCCGTGAAGGTGAATGTTTGAAATATTGGTTTGCTGAATTAGGACCAATTGAATCCGCTATTCTGGACATCTTGGTGAAGGAACCATCAACACCATTTCTGTCCATTGCCAGAAGTTTGCAGATTAGCAATGACCGGATGATGGCCGCAATTCAGACATTGAATGAAGCAAATGCCATCAACATCATCATCAAAGAAATTGCAGGCAGCACACAACGTGTTGTGGATGTGACTGCTGAAGGTAAGCGAATCATCAAGGACATCAAACCTGTAGAAGAAGAATTTGGCATTGGTTACGTTTATGATTTACGGCCAGAACTTAAGGCGAAGAATGAACCATTGGTGATTGA
>Ga0208643_1000798_pt1 | contig 19461 bp, 12 predicted proteins | sample VirMetDEL_Nov_12_FD_184516 | JGI IMG/M metagenome (GOLD analysis project Ga0208643, IMG submission 184516) | Aqueous microbial communities from the Delaware River and Bay under freshwater to marine salinity gradient to study organic matter... | ecosystem: Environmental > Aquatic > Marine >... | reverse complement strand
CGCTATCGGCTTGGGGGGACTGGGGTAAAGTTGCCGGTGTATGGGGCAACGGAGCGACATTCGATAACGTGATCTTGCGTGAGACCTACTACCGGGCCGCGGTACCGTGCCCGTGGCCGTTCTGGAAGGACCGGTGTTACCGCACGATAAAAAACATATATCCGGACGTGGAACTGGTGCGCGTTGGAACACTGCACAACGCGCTTGCCGACGCGCGCACGCAGGCGGAGCACTTGATCGCGATCAACGCCGTCGCCGGAGGGATCATATTGTGAACCCGCTCGATAGCGAGCGGCTTCGTACATGGGCCATAGATATGGCAACCCACGTGTCCAAACTTAGCAAAGACCCCTCCACGAAAGTGGGGGCGGTCATCTTTGATGCGAAGCGCCGCATCGTTTCTGCCGGGTACAACGGGTTTGCCAGAGGTGTGAAGGATACGCCGGAACGGCTAGAGAACCGGGACGTCAAATACCGCATGGTGCTGCACGCCGAGAAGAACGCGATCCTGTTTGCAACCGCCCCACTGGATAACTGCACGATTGTCGTAACCCACCCATGCTGCGCCCAGTGTGCCGCACAGGTGATCCAATCAGGCATCACGCACGTAGTGTGGCCCGCGCCTTCCCCCGAGTTCATGGCGCGTTGGGGTGAGGACTATGCCCTGACTATGACGCAGTTCGACGAGGCAGGTATCACTGTAGAGGAAGTCTGATGGATATTATAGCACTCGACTTCGAGACGTTTTACTCGAAGGAGTATTCGCTGTCCAAGATGACAACCGAGGAGTACATCCGCGACCCGCGGTTCCAAGTCATCGGGGTAGCAGTCAAGGTAGGCGAGGGAGACACCACGTGGTTCTCCGGCACCGCCAAAGAGACGATTGCGTTCCTGCGGCAGTACGACTGGGAGAACAGCGCCATGGTGGCGCACAACGCCATGTTCGACGCGGCGATCCTTTCGTGGCGTTGCGGTGTTCAGCCGAAGGTGATCCTCGATACGCTGTCTATGTCTCGCGCGATGTATGGCGTCGATGCCGGGCACAGTCTGAAGGTACTAGCAGAGCGGCTCGGGCTACCGGCAAAAGGGGACGAGGTGACGCGGGCGATCGGTAAACGCCGTTTGGACTTCACGCGCGCCGAGCTGCACGACTATGGCGAATACTGCCGCATGGACACGCACCTAACGTACGAGGCGTTCCGGGCGATGATGGTGCTGGGGTTCCCGAAGCAAGAACTCAAGCTGGTGGACCTGACGCTGACGATGTTCACGAACCCCGTGCTAGAGCTCGACGTACCGCACCTAGAAGGCCACCTGATCCGCACGCAGCGGGCCAAGGCCGCGCTGATCGACGATGCGGGCGTAGACCGGAAGATGCTCATGTCGAACCCCAAGTTTGCCTCCATGTTAGAGGAGTTGGACGTCATACCGCCGATGAAGGTTAGCCCCACGACGGGCAAGATGACGTTTGCCTTTGCCAAGAACGACGAGGATTTTCAGGCACTGATGGAGCACCCCGACCCACAGGTACAGGCGCTGTGCGCCGCACGGATCGGTAGCAAGAGCACGTTGGAGGAGACACGCACCACTCGGTTCATTGCTATAGGGGGTCGGGGGAGGTTTCCGGTACCTCTACGGTACTACGCAGCGCACACAGGCCGCTGGGGTGGCGCAGACAAAATAAACCTCCAGAACCTGCCTTCACGCGGCCCACACGCGAAACAACTAAAGAAAGCAATACGCGCGCCAGACGGGCATGTATTGATCGACTGCGACTCTAGCCAGATCGAAGCCCGAGTGCTGGCATGGCTGGCGGGGCAGGATGACCTGACTGCGGCGTTCGCCCGCGGCGAAGACGTGTACAAGATCATGGCCTCAAAAGTGTACGGGAACCGGCCGGAAGACGTGGACAAGGGCCAGCGCCAAGTCGGTAAAGTGGTGATCCTCGGTGCCGGATATGGTGTCGGCCACAACAAGCTACAGCTATTCCTCAAGACGCAGGCCGGAGTAGACGTGGACCTCGACGAAGCCAAGCGCATTATCGACATCTATCGGTACTCGAATGACCGCATCAGTCGCTTGTGGAAGGATGCACAGCGCACCATAGAATACCTTGAGCGCGGTGACGCACTCCCCTTCGGGAGACCCGGGGTGCTGTCCGTAGATGCCGAAGGCAGTGCCATAACCCTACCGAACGGGCTACCGATCCTATACACCGGGTTGTCCGCAGAGAGAGGGGATCGGGGTTACGAGTACCAATACAAGACACGGCGGGGTCCGAAGAGGCTCTACGGCGGAGCATGCGTCGAAAACGTAACTCAAGCCCTCGCACGTTGTGTGGTGGGGGAGCAGATGCTTAAAATAGCAAAACGGCACCGTGTGGTATTGACTGTGCACGACAGTGTTGTATCCTGTGTACCCGAAGACGAGGCCGACGAGGCGCGGGAGTACATCGAAGCCTGCATGCGTTGGACACCGGACTGGGCCGAAGGGCTACCAGTCAACTGCGAGTCTGGCGTAGGCACATCATACGGAGATTGCGCATGAGCAAACCACCATCACCGGCCCCATGGTCGTTCAGCCGGATCAAGGCGTTCGATACATGCCCGAAGCAGTTCTATCACACGGCGGTGCTCAAGCAGTTCCCCTACGTGGAGTCGGATGCGATGCGGTACGGCACCGAGTTCCATAAGGCGGCCGAAGACTTTATCCGCGATGGAACCCCCGTAGCCGAACGCTTCTCGTTTGCGCAGCCTGTGCTGGACGCGTTGGCCAGCAAGCCCGGCGATAAACACTGCGAGTACAAGTTCGGCCTCACTGCCGAGTTAGAGCCGTGCGGGTTTTTTGACGCCGACGTGTGGTTCCGAGGCATCGTCGACCTCATCATTATCGACGGCGACGTCGCCACTATCGTCGATTACAAAACCGGGAAGTCTGCCCGCTATGCCGAGAAGGGCCAGCTCGAGCTTATGGCGTTGGCCATGTTCAAGCACTTCCCACAAATCACGAAGGTACGGGGTGGCCTTGTATTTGTCGTCGCCAACGAGGCGGTAAAATCCACGTACGCGTTGGATGGTACGAGCGCTCTATGGAAGAAGTGGCTGACAGAGTATGCTAAGATGGATAAAGCGTTTGAGGTTGGGGTATGGAACCCCCGCCCGAGCGGCCTATGCAGACGGCACTGCCCCGTGACGGAGTGTGCCCATAACGGAGCAAACTGATGCCCTACGTCAACAAAAAACGGCCCTACAAGAAAGAGTACGATCAGCAGCGCGCGCGCGGTGAAGACGGATCACGTCTCGAACGGCAACGGGCGCGCGCTGCGTTCGACAAGAAGAACGGTAAGAGTGCGCGCAAAGGTAAGGACCTGAGCCACACTAAGGACCTCGCACGGGGTGGGTCAAACAAAGATGGTGTTCGGCTTGAAAGCCCCAGTACCAACCGCGCGCGGGGCGGCGCGCTGAGTAAGCCCCCCAAGAAAAAATAATTATGCGCCCCGCATAACAGGAGACACCCGTGAAGATAATCGACAATAAGGCGCTCTTGTACAAGATGCGCAATACTGCTCCTATCCTTGCCGCTATACCGGATAGCCGCCGTATCGACGAGCACACCGTTGCAGTGAAGTGGGATATCCCCCAAGTGCATGCGCTCCGCGACATGAATATCGCGGCGCCGTCTCCAATCTCGGGCCGATATGACTGGCCCGGGAAGTTCACCCCGTTCGACCACCAGCGCACGACGGCAGAGTTTCTGACGCTGAACAAGCGGGCGTTCTGCTTTAATGAGCAAGGCACGGGCAAATCAGCCGCTGCTGCGTGGGCTGCAGACTTCCTCATGAACCGAGGCATAGTGCGTCGTGCGCTCATCGTGTGTCCAGTGTCGATCATGGACGCCGCATGGCGGGCCGACTTGTTCAGTGTCGCGATGCACCGTACGGTAGATATCGCCTATGGGGCCGCGGCGAAGCGCAAGAAGATCGTGTCTGGCAGCGCTGAGTTCGTCATCATCAACTTTGACGGGCTCAAGGTAGTGGCGGACGAGATCGCTGCCGGTGGTTTCGACTTGATCATCGTCGACGAAGCCAGTGCTTACCAGAGTGCCCAAACTGCACGGTGGAAGACCCTGCACAAACTCATTACGCCGGACACGTGGTTGTGGATGATGACGGGTACCCCCGCCGCACAAGGGCCCGAGAAAGCCTACGGGCTGGCCAAGCTAGTAAACCCGCGGAACACCCCAAAGTATTTTGGGTCCTTTCGCGATCAGGTCATGATCAAGACGTCTATGTTTAAGTGGAGCGCAAAACCCGACGCCACAGAGACCGTGCATAGGGTACTGCAACCTGCGATACGGTTCACCAAGGCAGAGTGCCTAGACCTACCGGACATGGTGTACATCAAGCGCCACGTGGAGCTGACCAAGCAGCAGAAGATGTACTACGACCAAATCCGCAAAGACCACATGATGTCTGCGGCAGGGGAAGAAGTGACCGCCGTAAACGCTGCCGTGGTGATGACGAAGCTGCTTCAGGTATCTGCAGGCGCGACCTACACCGACGACAAGCACACCCTACAGTTCGACATCACGCCCCGGTACAACGTACTCAAAGAGGTTATCGACGAGACACCAAACAAGGTGCTCGTTTTCGTGCCGTTCCAAAACACTATCGACATCCTGACTGAAAAGCTGCGCGCCGACGGTATAACGACCGAGGTGATCAGCGGTAGGATCAAAGTCGGCGACCGGACAAACACGTTCCATCGGTTCCAGAATACGCCAGACCCCCGCGTGCTGGTGATCCAACCGCAAGCGGCGGCTCACGGGGTGACGCTGACCGCTGCCGACACGGTAGTGTGGTGGGCACCCACGGCATCGTTGGAAATATATGCACAGGCCAATGCGCGGGTACACCGCTCCGGCCAAGTGAACAAATGTACCGTAGTGCAACTTGCAGGGTCGCCCGTAGAGCGGCGCATCTACGGGCTACTGGACGACAAAATCGACGCCCACTCAAAAATGATCGATTTATACACGAGTGTGCTTGACTAGGCGAGTGAAACAGCATAGAACACGTAAAACAACACTACATGGAGAACATCATGACTGACACCCCTGTTGACGCCTCAGTTGATCGCCTGACGCGTATATACATCAAAATTCGCACCAAGCGTGCGGCGATCGCTGCCGAGTTCAAAGAGACTGACGGCAAGCTCTCCGAGCAGATGGATATGGTCAAGGCCGCCCTGCTCGATTACTGCAAAGAGCAAAACGTCGAAAGCGTTCGCACCACGGAAGGTTTGTTCTACCGCACAGTCAAGACGCGGTATTGGACAAGTGATTGGGAAGCCATGCACCGGTTTATTTTGGAACACGAAGCACCGGAGTTTATGGAGAAGCGCCTCAACCAGACCGTAGTGAAAGAATACTTGGCAGAGAACCCTGAAGCTGTACCGCCGGGCCTGAATGTGGACTCGGAGTACGTAATCTCTGTGAGGAAAGCATGACCACTACCCAGAAATACGTGACAACTGCGGAAGCGGCGAGTCACTTCAACGTGTCCCCGGCCACCATCAGCATGATGGTGAAGTCGGGGGACATCCCAACCGGTACGTATCTTCGGTTGGGTCGCGTGTTTAGGTTTGACCTTGCACGTGTCGAGGCGGCACTACTAGACAAGATGGCCAGCGCATCGCACGATACCCGCCAGCTTGAGTTTAATTTTGACCAAGACGTAGCCGATGAAGCTACGCACAATGATGGAGAATGACTATGAGTGATCTGGAGCTGTTTAAGGGCAACGCCCTCGTCGGAAGCGATCTGTTCAAATCGCTGATGGATATGAACAAGAAGTTGGCGGGCGGCAACGGTGCTTCGGGCCGTCGTATCAGCATCCGCGGAAGCCGGTTCCGTATGGTGGTTGACGGTGAGCAGGTGTCGGTCAGCAAGGGCAACTCGCTGAACATGGTTATCGTGAATGCCGCCGAGATCGCCCGTACATATTACGAAGGCGCCTTCGATCCCGAGAACCCGGCGGCCCCGATGTGTTGGTCCTCGGACACGCGTACCCCAAGCGCGGACGTACCAGAAGAGAACCGCCAAGCGGCTCGTTGTGCTGACTGCCCAATGAACGTCAAAGGCTCCGGCCAAGGCGAGACCCGCGCATGCCGCTTCTCGCAGCGTCTGGCGGTTATGTTGGAGGGCGAGACTGATCAGGTGTATCAGCTGCAGCTTCCCGCTACGTCGCTCTTCGGCGAGGCCAAAAGCCAGAACATGGGCTTGCAGGCGTACATCAAGTTCTTGTCTGCACACAGCACACCCGCTATTGCGGTCATGACCGAGATGCGTTTTGACGACGACGCGACCGCCCCCAAGCTGTACTTCAAGCCGGTACGTGCGCTGGATGAGGAAGAACTGCAAGCAGCGATCGAGCTGCGCGATAGCGAGGAAGCCCAGAAGGCTATCACCTTCACGGTGTCGCAGACTGACAGCGTAGCACCGAAGGGCAAAGCAGAACCGAAAGCCGAGAAGGCCAAGGTGGAGCCAAAAGCCAAAGCAAAGAAAGCGGCGCCTGCGGAAGACGATGACGAGGTCGTGGACGAGCCAGTAAAGGTGTCTAAGACCACCAAGGCAGCGGCCGAAGAGCCCAAGACGGCCGACAAGCTGGCCTCAGTCCTCGACGACTGGGACGACTGATCCGCCTTTTACGGTGCGGCCATGGGGGGGTACTCATGGCCGCTTCTTTCTTTGACGGGCGGTAGACATGGACACAACGAATTTTTTGGAGGCTGTCCTCGGCGACAGTGGGTATTACTGCCTGTTCGGTTTCTCCGCCGAGACGAAACGCAAAATACAGAAATTCTATAGCTCGATCGATCAGCTGGTCGACGCTGCCTATGCGATGGACCGCAATGAGCATGATGCGTATTTTGCATTGGGTACCTTCACCGAGGCGGGCACCCGCACTGCGGCCAATGTGGCCCAGCTGCGCGCATTCTGGCTTGATCTGGATTGCGGCCCCACGAAGGAGTTCCCCGACAAGGCCACGGCGATTGCCGCCCTGCGGGTGTTCTGCAAGGCCGCGGGCCTGCGCAAGCCCTACATGGTCGACAGCGGCCGTGGGGTGCATGTGTACTGGCCGTTGACTGCGCCCGTGACGGTGGCAGAGTGGCGGCCCGTGGCCGACGCATTGAAGCGCACATGTGCAGCACTCGGGTTGCCGTCGGATACGTCGTGCACGTCGGACGCAGCGCGGGTGTTGCGTATACCGCAGACCCACAACTACAAAGACAGCCCCCCGAACCCCGTAAAAATCCTGCAAGGCGGAGCCGTAGAGCCGTACACTATGCAGGAGTTTTCGGCGGTGTTGGGTGCCTCGACTCCAGTTGCTCCTACAGTAACCGTACCCGCTACGTTGTTCGACATGCCCAAGATGTCCATAGCGGATGACCCTGTCATGCAGCGGCTGATGCGGAACAAAACCTCGCGCTTCAAACCTATATTGGTTAAGTCCATGGGCGGCACGGGGTGTGCGCAGGTGCGGTACGCGTTTGAGAACCAGTCCGAGGTATCGGAGCCCCTGTGGCGTGCTATGTTGTCGATTGCCGCGTTCTGCGAAGATGCCGAAAAAGGCGCCAAGGCTATGTCGGCGCAGCACCCAGACTATTCGTGGGAAGACACCGAGCGTAAGATGCGCGGTGCCGTGGGTCCGCACCGGTGCAGCACGATAGATAGCGTAAACCCGGGGCTGTGCGCTGACTGCCCGTTGTTCGGTAAGATATCGTCGCCTATCCAGCTAGGCACAGAGATAGAGTTGGCTGACCCAGACGACGCGGTTGTAGTTGTGGCGGAGAAGGCTCACGGCGGGGAAGTGAAAGAGTACACGATACCGGCGTACCCGTCACCCTACTCGCGCGGGCGGCACGGCGGCGTCTATGTCCGAGAAACCGACGAAGCGGGCGACCCAATCGACGTGCCGGTCTACGTCAATGACCTGTATTTTGTGCGCCGTATCCGCGACGCCGAGTACGGAGAGTGCATTGTCGGCAGGGTGCACCTACCTATGGACGGAGTGCGGGAGTTCGTTATCCCGTTGGTAGCGGCGACCTCGAAGGAGGAGTTGCGTAAAGTTTTGGCCGAGTACGGCGTCGTGGTTATGGGAAAAGGATGGGAGCGGCTGATGTCATACACAAGTTCGTGGGTAGATACCCTTCAGGCAACAACAGTGGCGGATGACGCCCGTCGGCAGTTTGGCTGGACCGACGACGAGATGACGTCGTTCGTTATCGGTTCGCGGGAGATCAAGGCCGACTCTATCGGATACAACCCACCGTCGGCCGCTACGGCCTTTATGTTCCCCGCGTTTGAACCTGCAGGCACCCTAGAGGGTTGGGTCGAAGACGCCGAGTTCTACAACCGGCCCGGGCTGGAGCCATACCAGCACATGCTCTGCCTGTCGTTTGGGGCCATGCTCATGCGCCTCACTCCGGTGCATGCGGCGATATACGACATGTACAGTGACGGCTCCGGCCGCGGGAAGACGACCACGCAGAAAGTCGCCCTGTCGATATACGGAAATCCGACAGTCCTAATGGTCGGGGTGTCCGACACCGTGAACATGCGTATGAACCGTCTGGAGCTCATGAAAGACATCGCGGTGCAGTTCGACGAGTTCACCGAGTTTCCTGCGGAGCATACCCCCGAACTGCTGTATACGGCGACGGGCGGGCGGCAGAAGGGGCGTATGTCTTCGGGCAGCAACGCCGAGCGACTTCGCGGGGAGCCATGGTATCTCAGTATCGGCGTGTCTACCAACACCAGCATGATGTCGAAAGTGCACTCGGTGAAGTCTGCCCCTCGGGCGGAGGCGCAGCGGGTCCTCGAGTACCACGTACAGCCGTTTAATTTCGCGTCTAAAAATGAGACCGACGTGCTGGCTGCACGAGTAGGAGACAACCGCGGGCACGCAGCAGTGCCGTTCATCCAGTATATCATCAACAACCGCGATACTGTCCGCGAGCTGATTGATAGTGTACAGCGCAAGATCGACAAGGCGACTGGGCTAGACGCTGCCAACCGCCTGTGGTCAGTGCAGGCCACGGTCTCCGTCGTGTCGTTGATCATCGGGCGCGAGCTCGGGTTGCTAAACTACGACGTCAAGCGGATGTTCGACTTCACCACGAAGCTGATCGAGGGTAACAAGCGGTCCGATACCGAGTCGACGACGCCGATCGAGACGATGGTCAACGACTATGTGAACGACAATTATGGCAGCATCCTCTGGATCAAGAGCACCGAAGACCTGCGCGGCGATAACGGGAATGGCCTTGATGCCCTTGCAGTACCCGAGCACCAGCCAAGGATGAAGTTCGTGGCGCGGTACGAGACGGACACGAAGAAGCTGTTTCTTGTGCCGAAACCGTTGCGCGCGTGGTGTGCCCGTAACCGCCTGAACTATGACTCCTTTGTGCAGCAGGCCACAACCAAACTTGCAGGGCGTAAGGCCAAGGTACGGCTGAGCAAAGGCACGAAACTGAACCTACCGGCTACCGACGTCATCATATTGGACTGTTCTATCATGGACATGCCGGGAGTGCCCGATGGGCGTATTGAAGATTGATGACCTATCGCCGGACGGCGTCCCGCTGTTCGTAGATTGGGGTGACATGCACGTGGGGTGCTCGGTATTCGTACCGAGCATCAATACCAGTTCCACGATCAAGCAGGCTGGTCAGGTCTTTGCACGCCGTGGGTGGCAGCTCCGGGTGGCCATAACCACGGAGCGCTATATTTTGGGGGTTCGCATATGGAGAACCGCATGATATAGTGTGGTCGACAGGGTGTCACTGTCGTTCTCCTCCCAAGACTAGCCTCCGCTTCGGCGGGGGCTTTTTTTAATCGAATATCGAGGCAGGCCCGAAGTCGTTTACGGTCTGCATGATGCGCGAGAGGTTCTTCTCGCTGAACTGGACCCCGTGGTGCATGCGCGATGTCGTATCTTTGTGGCTTTTCAGCGACTTCTTTTTGGTGTCGTCCGTGATCTGGTTATAGGGGTGCCGTTGGTTAAACTCGGCGATGTCGCGGTCGATATCTTGCACCGACCGGCTGTCCCCCTGCGCCATGGCGACGTACCGTTTGCGTAGCAATGTGGTGCGTTTCTGGTTGATCGCGTTGTCTATGCGAGACCCGGCCGCGTTGATGTCTAGCTGTTGCGCGTAGTTAGCAGGCATAAACCCGAAGAACTGTGCCGTGGCACCGAACGGACCGACGTCACCCACAATCGGGTCACCCCGCGTAGTACGAATACCCTCGTTAGCGAAACGGATAGCGCGCAGCGCGTTACCGACCGCGGTAGGTATCATTGCCTCAGTGGCGCGCTGTATCTCGCCGTCGGCCAATAGCTTCGGCACACGGTCGGTGTATTTAAGGCCAAGCCCTACGACGGGGCCGCCTAGTCCTTCTGCCACTTGGTACATCAACGGCAGATTGTCGGCGTTGAACCCCGGGCGGTAGAACGAACCGCTGAGACCTACGCGTTCCGAGATGCGGAGCCCCGTCAGATAGTCCACGATACCGAACGACCCGAACTCCCCGAGGGTTGTACGCACCACGGTCTCGAAGTCTTCCTCGTCGTCATCGGCAAACAGGTCATACATCCAACCAATCTGCTGCACTAGGGGAAGGCCGAGAGCTCCAGCGGTAAGTCCAACCATACCCATCATGCCTGCCAACTGGAACCGCGCGATACGCTTGTCTTCGAGCGATGCGTTGCTCGGCAACGACCGCTTCACTGTTTGGTACAGCAAATTGTACATGGACAGCGGGTGCCGTTTGAACAGATACATGATGGACCCGAGGTCGCTCTGGGATGCCAAGGGGGCAGTCGCGGCGTACATCGAGCCGTTGGTTTTTTCGGCCGTATTCACCGCGTCGATAGCGGCGGTACGCATTTGGGCCGATGTAAATTGCAGTGAACCATCCTGCAGTTTCGCTGTCAGCTGTTTGACCGAGTAGTCACCCATGTTGGTTTTTTTGGCCATCTCTTTCAGGCCCAACAGGTACGACGCAATCATCGTTGTCTCGCGTGTAGCCCGTTCCGCATGGTGCTGGAATATACCCGACTTAGCCATGAGGTTTTGCCATGCGCCAGATGCACCGGTAGTGCCTTCCCCCTGCAGGATGTCTTGGATCAGCGACCTGTTGAACACCCCGTTGATGCGCCCGATATCTTGCAATTCCGCAAGGTACCCGAACGGGCTATCCACGGCCGTGAAGTCGAGGTTATCGATGGAAAAGTCGTACCAACCCACTTCAGTGCGTAGGGTCTCTGTTTCGCCTGTCTCGCCAACACGCTCTACGGTGCGCTCGCGGCCTGTCCCGGTTAGTATCCGGCTGGCAATGCCTAGCGCCTGCGAAGTGGACCGCATACCATGGCGCCCAGCCAAGAACGGCGCCACGAACATCGGTATCTGCATGAGTGTAATGAGCGCCGTGGACACGTTAAACCCGAGCGTTAGCGCGTATGCGGCGCCGGTGAGATTGCGTGCCACCGTCCCGCGGGTTTTGAACGCGGTCTCTGTGTACGCCGTTAGGGCGTTGGCATAAGACGCCGCTTCTGCCCGATCCTGTGCGGCCTGCAGGGGGTCAGCCGTAATACTACCTTCCTGCAGCACTACGTTTTCGGCTTCTATTGCGTTTCTAGCTTGGGAAAACTTAGCCCCATACTTCAGGTCGGCGATGTTCTGGGCAATCTTCAACCCGTTGGATTGAATGTTGGTCATCGTGTCGCCGGGCGTAAGCCCCGACGTGAGCGGCGTAATGTCCCCGACGAACCCGCGAACCCCTTTGCGTTTGCGGAATGCGTTGATGAAGGACGTCTCGGGGGCGGCATCAAATACCAGCTCGATGATCTGCGCGCGCACCGAGGTATCGAGGCCTTCCGCCCCCTCTACCGCATTTAGTACCTGCGAGATAAACTGCATCGGTACGCGTTCGCGGGCCCGACCGGCCTTCTGTTGGTACGGACTTAGCTTGGCCACCCCTACTTCGGCAGGCTGTTGCTCCAATAGCTGTATCGCCACGCGGCGTTCGCTTTCGGATACGAAGGAGTGCTTGAACAACTCCAAGTCACCCGTTTTTGGGTCTCGGGCCTCGTACGATAGCCAATAGTCGCCCCGCCGTTGCAGCGCTTGGTACGGGTCGATCAGTTTTCCGGCGAAGACCTTGTCGTATATCTGCCCGTAAATGCGCTCCTGCATCGACTTATTACCCGGAAGAAGTGCATCCAGACGATCCTTCAGCACTTGGGCTAGGTCGGCGCTCAGGTTTGTGGGGAGTTCGAAAGCCCGCGCCAGCGCAGACCGACCTTCAGGCCCGAGCCCGCGGTACATAGGTTGAATGCGATCGTATGCGGCCAGCTGATCCGTACCTTCGTCGAAGCTACGAACGGCCTTGGCAGTATTGGGCACCTGCGTGCGGTTATGGGCCTGCATGGCGTTGTTGCGCAGGGTCTCGGTTTTGTATTTTGCGGACTCCACTGTGCGCGATACAGCCCCGGTAGCGTCCAGCACTTTATACTTGTACGAATACCCCTCATACGCGGCGCGAGATTTACGGGGGTCCACTTCGTTCAACGTCGCAACAAACCGGACTTCGTTGAAGTCATCTACCTTGGCCGCGTTGTTTTTGACCCACGCGCTGATCTCTTTGGTGGTTTGGGTGACCCGCTCTATTAAAACCTGTTTCTCCCGTGCGTGTTCCAGCACCAGATCGTGTATCCGCCGCGCGGTGGTCGGGAAGTATTTCTTGGCTGCATCGGCCACATAGTCGAGCGGCATCGTCGCCCAAATCATGGTGTCCTTCCACGAGGCGGGGATACTGACGTTGCGCAGCTGCGCCTTCAACGTATCGATATCTGTCTCAGTCGGTACCGATATACGGTCGCTAAACCCCTTGAGTACCGACGCCGCACCGCCCGGCCGGAACGAGGACGCGAGCACATCCCCGGCGCCACGCTCGCTGGGTGACGAGGCTAAGACTGCGGCCGCCACACGATCAAACGCATCCTGCGCCGACCCCAGCTCTTTTTTGCGTAGGCCGACGAGGTTGCGTAGGAAGTTGTTCATGTTGTGCTTGAACATATCCCACGCGGAGAAGGCCGACGCCCCGGGGTTTACCAGCGAGAGGTCGCGCCGGAACTCGCGGTTGGTCATACCTTCAGCAAGAAGCTCCCGTACGTTATACAGTCCGTAGGTCGACTCGGGCATGAACGTGAGCAGCAGCTCGCGCAAGTTGTCCATCTGCCGCGTAAGCGGGTGCGCTGTGTTGGTCAGCACCCCGTCGGTTACCGCGTGCGATACTTCGTGCAGCAAGGTCGTGACGTCTAGGCCGCCGGTCTCATTTATAAGCACCTGCCCGCCATACTGCTCGTATACATCCGCAGCGTCGGGGTTCTCCGCGCGTTTCTTGGCTATTTGCGCCGGAGTGCCCCGCGGGATAAATACACCGGCCGGAGCGGCCACGCCAAAGGTACGCATTTCTGGGCTTGTGATATCCCGGATGCGGGCCATTTCCACTTCCGACAGTATCTGCACGGGCGTGGCGGGCAGTCTAGCGGCCAATGTGGTCGCGAGGTCACGGGCATACACATTGGGTGTGGTTGCGGCGAGGTTGCGTAAAGCCCCAACCAAATCACCGGCACGTAGATATGCGACCACCCGCGGGTGCAGCACCGTGCCCCCGACGTTAAGCGGTTGCCAAGCGGGCGAGACCGCCTTTAGGCGCATGTCTTTAGGTATGGCTGATTGCGCTTCCCGGAGTTGGGCGAGCCTGAGTTGCGCCTCTTTACGCTTCCCCTCGGGGTCGTTGCTGTAGCTAAGCACTTGGTCGGCGGTTTCGTCCGCCATTGTGGCCTGTGCAGCCTTCCGAGCATCGCGAGATTCCGCCGCGGCCTCGAAACTAATAGGGCGGTATGTACCCTGCAGCTCCAACACTTGTGCCACGGTCTCGGGAGATAGATTGTCTTTTATCCAACGTGCTGCACGCAACGCGGGTTCGGTACCCGTGTCTACGTAGAAATCTATATCCGCCTGCAGCTGAGGCGTCACGACCTTTTCGCCCTGCATGATGTTGGCTCGGCTACGGAATTTCGGCACCGAGGTTTCGCCCACGGCGGCTAGGTCATGGGCGATATCGTGCAGTGCGGTGCCCGGGTCCGGGGTCTTGCTGAAGTAGGCATATGCCGCATACTCGGGCGACATCGCAGCTCTACTCTTCTTCGGTTTCGACGCGAGAAGGTTCAGGACGGCGCTCTTGTCAGCGGCCGTAGTTGGCGCAGTTTCTACGTCCGCAACCAACGCGAAGGTCTGAGACTTCAATGCGGCGGTTGCGTTACCCATAAACCACTCGGCAATACGGTTGGCCAAAGCCCGATCTCCCGCTTCCATCGACGGGATCGGGGCCTCACGCGTAACGGTAGTCGTAGCGGGCATAGCGGGTGTAGGGCGCACAGGTGGCGCGACAGGCGCAGGAATAACCTGACCCGCGGTGCCCAGTGGTTGCCCGGGTGTTGCACCGGTCATGGGTGCGTACTCAGGCTCCCTTGTTACAGTGGGAAGCGTGGCGGGCTCCGTTTGCACCGGCGTAGGCACTGCGGCCGCTGCGGGCGTAGGTGTAACCTCTGGCGCAGCCTGTGCGGCTGCTGCGGGCGCAGGTTCGGGCGATGGGGCAAAGTCCATCTCCGCTTGCACCGGGGCGGGTTCGGCCGCCGCAGTAGTCGTTGGCGTTGCGGCGGGCATAAAGCGGTCTTCCATCGCCCTAACGGCCGCATCGCGTAGCGTGGCTGCCTCTACGTGCCCACTCGGCTTACCGTCGGCGCCCATATACGTTACACGGAATGGTTTTTCTCCCGCGATAGTATTTGGCCCTACGAGTACCCGCATGCCCGCCGGGTTTTCCATGACCACTGGTTTTCCGGCAGTCGCTATCTTATCGGCAACGGCAGTGCGTTCGGCGAGGCGACCCCGGGCGTCGGCCAACAACGTATCGACTTTCGGCGCCGCTGATTTCGCTACCTTACTCGGCGCGGACGACATGGCCGTTTTTGGTGTGGGCGCTGTCTCTGATACCGTAGTTGGTGCCGGGGTTGGTACATCAAGAGGTGTCGTCCGTGTAGGCGTTGGCGCGGGTGCTACGGCGGCCTTGGCTTGATCGGTGCGAAGGGCCCGCACATAGTCTAGGGTGCGGGTGGCGCTGTCGAGAAACTTCGGGTCCCCAGCCTGCACGATGGCTTGTGCATACTGCTCAAGCCGGTTCGCGAGGTCGTTCCCCGCGAGTGTTTTATTCTTCACGGCTTTGTATATCGGGGCCGTCTTTGGGACGCCGAGCGTATCCAGTGTATCCGTGGTGGTCACGCCGACTGGCGTAGCTACGGGCGCCGCTGTTGGCGCGGGCGCCGCCGTACGCACCGGTTCGGGGCTGAAATCGAAGTCCATCTGGCTGACAGCAGCGATGTCTTCGGCAGACGCCGGTTCAACACCCGGACCCGGGCCCAAATCGTCATCGTATCTTGCGCTCGGCGCTGGACGGTTCGGGTCTTGACCGAAGTCGAATTCCATCTGGCTGCCGTCGGCTGCGGGCGACGTAACCCCGTCGATGGTATTGGGTTCCGCTGCTACCGGCGGTGGTACCTGCCGGGGCGGCGCCCCGCGTTTCCGGCCGGGGATAGCGAGATCGACTAGCGCCTGAACAAGCCCACCAACACCGGCGCCGTACCCGAGAGACTCCCCCGTGCCCGAAAACGTACCTTGGTCTGGGTTGTATATGCCTTGGGATATCAAGTTCTGCGCGACTTGAGTCGCGGCTTCCTGTACGCCTTCTACGCCGCCCGTGGCCGCAATGCGCCCGAGCCGCTGCGTCATACCCATAGCGTCTCCGCGACCCAAGGCACGGATGAACTTTATGGGTAGGAGCTCGGCGGCGCCGACAATCGCGCCGGGTATTAGGGCCTGTCCGCGTTCTTGCTCCGTTGCTCCGGCCGTACGCGCGCGCTCGCTGGCCTCCCCGGCACCGGCACCAATAGCTAGTGCGGGGGCAATAAACTGGCCCCCGGGGATCACAGACGCCACGGCCAATGGTACGAAAGACCCGACAGCTTCGCCAAACTTGCCCGATACTGTGTCTTCTAGCCCGATGTCTACTTGGGGTTTCAGTGCATACGCACCCCCACGGATTGCGTCGCGCGTGGGGGTCTCGTACTGCTCAGGCAATAACGATGCCGCGCCGAGAGCCGCAGTCTCGCCGAACCCTACAGCCCCACGCGCTATGCCTTTGGGGAACTCGCCCAGATAGTCCAGAATACCGGCTTCGGCACCTGCGGGGCGCTGCCCGTATTGCGCAGCAAACCCCTCGGCGAATTGGTCCTCATACTGACGAATACGCGAGTCGATGCGCAGCTGCTCATCCACGGTCGGCGCGTCGCCCGCGATTTTGAACCCGTAGCGGCGGCCGCTGACCGGGCCCGGAAGTACGATCTCGGCCATAAGTGCCTCCTACGGTTATTCTGTGACGTCGTCCATGGAGTATACTGACTCTGTATTCGGTCCGAAACCCCCCGCATATGCATTAAGCAAGAGCGTCTTACGGTCTTCGAGTTGTTTAATGCGGTCTTGCAGTACTGGGATGCGGGCGTCGGGGCCGCGGAATATGCCTCCAGCATCAAGCCCACCCAGCTCCATAGACAGGTCCGCGATTTCGCTGTCCAGCCGATCGAACAGACGGCCTTGGCTAGCACCCACCCCTATGGGGAGGCCCGTACCGCCACCGCCACCGCCACCGCCACCGCCACCGCCACGACCGCTTGCCGCCGCGCGTTTCATGGCCATGATCTCGGCTTCTTGCTTACGCTTCTGGTAGTCTGCCCGAGCTGCACCCAGTGCATCGAGCCCTACTTGGCCTGCTTCGCCGATAGCTTGCCCGAAGGTTGGTGCCTTGGACGCTGCCAGTGCCGCACCAAAGCGTGCCAGTGCCAACCATTTATCCTGCTCGAACATCCGATCTTGGTCGGTCACCGGGGGTGGTGCGCTTATACCCCCTGCACCGCCGCCTGCCCCGCCGCCTGCACCGCCGCCTGCCCCGCCGCCTGCCCCGCCGCCTGCCCCGCCACCTGCACCGCCGCCTGCACCGCCGCCTGCACCGCCTGTACCGGCTGCGGCGGGCGCAACAACATTTGGGGCTAGGGGGTCTACAGGCGCCACTTGCGCCAATATCTCTTGGAACCGGTCCTGTACGGCGGGGTCGGGTTCACCGCGCAGTCCCTCCATGACGCGGCTATATATGCTCCCTTCAGAGCCAAGTTGCGCGTCCATCCGTGCACGCTCAAGAGCGGTCTCGTCCCGGAAGCCCGGGCCCCCGCTCATATCTACCGGTGCACGCGCTGGTGACCCGGGACGGAAGCCCGGACCTCCGCTCATATCTACTGTTGGGCGAGGCATTGTACGCCCGGGAGCTAGCACGTCCCGCAGGTCTTCGGGCAAGCCCAGAGGAGAGCCGCCGGGCAGCGCACTGTCTAGCACGCTGCCGGGCACGACGATGTTGTCAATATCGGCACCGCCAGTACGCGAGAGCCCGCGGCCGAGGCCATATTTTTCTTCCATGTACCGCTGGTCAAGGTCCCGTTGCGTCGGGAAGGTCGCAGTATCGCCCCCAACGACGTCTAGCTCGTCCCGTGGACCGGTGTACAACCTACGAGGGGATTCGCTAGGGACTCCGCTGGCGGACCTGCTGCGAACGGGCCTGCTGCTAGGTACGACGGTGTCGTTGGTATCTATGCCGCCAGTACGCGGAAGGTCACGACCCAACCCGTACGTATCTTCCGCGTAGCGTTGATCGAGGTCCCGTTGCGTCGGGAAGGTACGTCCGACGTCCGAAGGTTCTAGGGCGAGCATACGGTTGCGGGATACACGCGCGCGGTTCTGGGCCTGCGCGGCGTTGGAGATAGATGCGTAGTAGTCTTCCGGCGTCATACCAGAACGTGTGGCCAGCGTAGAAAACGCCGGGTCATCCAGCACGGCTTTGTAGTCAGACACGTTGCGGCTAATACCGGCAAGGCCGCCTTCTTGCATCTGTTGCACAGGGGCTGGCGCCGCAGCGGGAGCCGCTTGGGGCGCAGGCTGCCCTTGCTGTGCAACGGCGCTGTCGTTCTGCGCCATGGAGGTCTGCGGTGCCATAGCTTGCGCCATAGTGGCTAGGCCGCCTTGCGGTACGCCCGCGGCGTTCACCGTGTCTTGCATAACCGTCGTCTGTGGCGGCCCTTTATCCAATGCGGCCGCATTCTCCATGCGGGTGCGCCGCTGGAGCTCCGTCATGATAAGAAACGGCGGTACGCTACCCGACGGGGACTGCATCTCTTGCACAAGCTGATCTTTAGATAGGTCGCGCAACTGCTCTTGGGCCGTGAACAGATTCATCATCCTTGAAGTCCTTTATACGCACCGATCGCTTGGATGCCCGTACCAAGAATTTCCCGGGCCGGGTTAGACACGCCGTAGGTGGTGCTGGTCGTTTCCGGCGATACTGGAACGCCGCGAAGAATGGACGACCGCATCTGCAGCTGCTGCTCGGGGAACGCCTGCTGACGGATAAAGTCCTCGTATGCAATATCCAGCCCGGCCTGCCGCCGCGCCTCATCCGTCTGGCCCAAGGCCTCTAGCATCTGCGCGCTCTGGACGTCCGACGCGCGCCCGGTTTCGCCGAGCTGGACCATCCGCATGGCTTCGTCGGAACTGAACCCGAGGGCCTGCAACTTTTCCTGCGCAGCGCGGGCGTTTTCAGCGGCCTGCGCGGCTTGTACTCGAGCAGCCTCCCCGGCGGTACCCGCCTGTACTCGCCCAAGCTCTCCGGCGCCCAGCTCTTGTGCGCGTGCGCGCTCACCGACCTGCGCCTGCTCGCGCGCGAACTGGGCACCCCGATCGGCCTGAAACGCTTGTTGCGCATCTTGGTACGCGGACTGCATACCCGTCCCGTAGATATCGCCCATCTGCCGCTGAAGGGCTTCTTGGGCCATGGCTTGCTCTACGCCCGACCGAGAACCCCCGAGGGCCCCCGACTGAACTGCGCGGGTGTCTCGCGCCCCTTGGCTTACGCCAAACTGGCGGCGTGCCTCGTCGGTCTGCCGATCCAGCACGTTCTGGATGTAGGGGGACATATACTGGGACGCTGCTTCCGGAGTAAATAGCTGGGTATCGCCGTATTGCCCTGCGGTCGACGGCGCGGCCGAGAACCCAGAGGCCCCGAACTGATACGGCTGCGCGCCTGCGGCGAGCTGTTGTCCGGCGGCCACATTGCTACGGGTGACGTCCATGGCATCTGACAACCCCGCGATAGGGGTCGAGGCCAGCTGCCGCGTCATATCGTACGCACGGGTCTGGTCCGGGCTGAGGTCCGCTAGCCGCTGGCCGCCGTATG
>Ga0208643_1000796_pt1 | contig 19490 bp, 23 predicted proteins | sample VirMetDEL_Nov_12_FD_184516 | JGI IMG/M metagenome (GOLD analysis project Ga0208643, IMG submission 184516) | Aqueous microbial communities from the Delaware River and Bay under freshwater to marine salinity gradient to study organic matter... | ecosystem: Environmental > Aquatic > Marine >... | reverse complement strand
TGGTGTTTCGTGCCGCGTTATTTTTTTAGCGTCAGAGGTTTAAGAGGGGTTATCATGCGAGATGATTTAAACAAGAAAGGAACGCAGGCGGGGCTAGCTCGTGTTGTGGGAATTACTCAGGAGGGGGTTAGTAAGTCGCACAAACAGTACTTAACGCCAGACGCTGACCTAGGCCAATGGGTTTTACAGTACTGCTCTAGGATGAGGGAGCAAGCAAGTGGACGCGGTGGTGGTGGGGTTTATGAGCTGACAGAGGAAAGGGCAAGACTCGCACACCATCAAGCGAACAAGACAGAATTAGAGGAGCAGGAATTAAGGGGGGATATGGTAAGAATAGGTTATGTCTCTGAGAAGTGGGCAACCGTTGGTAATAATTTAAAAAACAAGATGCGGGGACTTCCGCATAAGGTCGCTCATAAATTACAGGCGGCCACTGAGTATCAGGACGTGCTTGATATTTTAATAAAAGAAATAGACGAGGCTTTGATAGACTTAGCAGATGGCGAATTACTTAGCGGCACTCACGGACGCATTGCGTCGGACTCTGACACCGCCACCTAATTTCACGGTAAGCGAGTGGGCAGACGAAAAAAGAAAGTTATCTCCTGAAAGTTCGGCAGAGCCGGGCCAGTGGAAAACCGACCGAGCACCATATCAGCGAGGCATGATGGATGCCGTCAACGATACCAGTGTCGAGACCGTTGTTATTATGTCCTCGGCGCAGGTTGGAAAGACGGAGCTACTAAATAACGTTGTTGGTTTTTATGTAGATCATGAGCCCTGTCCTATTTTGCTATTACAGCCAACGCTTGAAATGGCGCAAACGTGGTCTAAGGATAGGTTGGCTCCAATGCTTAGAGATACCCCGGCGCTTAAAGGCAGAATTAAAGATGCCAAGAGCCGCAATTCTGGTAACACCATGCTTCACAAGACGTTTGAGGGTGGCCATATAACAATGGCGGGTGCAAATTCGCCAGCTTCTTTAGCGTCAAGACCGATAAGGATAGTTCTCGCTGATGAGGTTGACAGGTATCCGGTAAGCGCTGGCACAGAGGGCGATCCCGTAAGCTTGGCAAGAAAAAGAACAAACACGTTCTGGAATAAGAAAATTATACTAACCTCTACGCCTACAATTAAAGGCGCGTCGAGAATCGATACTGAATTTCAATTATCTGACAAACGCTTTTTTAACGTACCCTGTCCGCATTGTGATCAACTGCAAAAACTAACGTGGGCAAATGTTATATTTGACAAGGAAAACATAAAAGATACTTACTATGCTTGTGTGAATGGGTGCGTTATCGATGAGGCTGAAAAAATAGGGATGCTGCTCAAGGGGGAGTGGATAGCTGAGGGTGAGTTTAATGGTAGAGCAGGGTTTCATATTTCAGAGTTATATTCGCCTTGGCGCAAATGGCGGGAGGTCGTAAAGGACTTCCTAGAAATGAAGGATAACCCCGAAACACTAAAGACGTGGACTAATACGGCGTTGGGCGAAGTGTGGGAGGAGAAAGGGGATGAGGTCGATCACGAAAAACTTTTAAACCGCGTCGAGAGCTATGATTCGGATTCTTTGCCAGATGATATACTGTTAATAACGGCGGGAGTTGATGTTCAAAAGGACAGGTTAGAGGCTTTATCGTATGGATGGGGTGAAGAGTTTGAGCAGTGGGTTATAGAGCATAAGATATTTTGGGGTGATACAGCCGCGAGAGATGTTTGGCGTGAGCTAGATGAATGGCTATTAAAACCTTATCAGTGCGGACAGCACCAGCTTAAAATAGCGTGTACGCTTGTTGACTCTGGATTTAATACGGATCATGTTTATAATTTTTGCAAGCCTAGACAGGGGCGGCGAGTATTTGCAATCAAAGGGTCATCAAATTATTATGCGCCTGTAGCATCAAAGCCAGTTCAGGCAGGAAGGCAGAGGGTGCAATTGTATTCTATTGGTACTGATACTGCTAAGGATACGATACTGCTATCATGGCTTAATAATGACGATTATGGGCAAGGTTACATACATTTCCCTCATACTTGTGACGAGGAATATTTTAAACAATTGACGGCAGAGTTTAGAAAGTCTGAATTTACAAAAGGCGTTAAGCGCTTCAAGTGGGTATCAAAAAGAGAAAGGAATGAAATTTGCGACTTGCACGTGTATAATTACGGGGCATACGCAGTGTTGGAGCCTGACATTGGCGCGATAAGTCAAAGAAGGCAGCCAAAAGAACAGCCTGTTATTGAGCAAGCCTCAACAATTAGGCGACCTAAGCCAGTTAGAAAGCGCAGGAATTGGGCGACAGATATATGATTAATAAGTTTGATTCTGCAAATTATCCCGAAACCGTGCCCGATGATTTAACTATTGGCTCTAGGTGGGCATGGAAAAACACAGGCATTACAGAAGTTTACCCAACATCTTTGTACACGCTGAGATTTGTTTTTTCACTTCAAGAGTCTACACAGACACCAATATCTATAACCGCAGCCAAGACCGGTGCGGCTCATATTGTAGAGGTTAGTCAATCCACCACATCAAATTATTCAAACGGACTATACCTCTGGAACTCTATCATCATAAGAGATTTGGACTCTGAGGAGGTTGTTATAGGTGAGGGCTTTACAAATTTCGGTTATGATTTAACCGCTTTGACTGGCGACTCTCGCTCACACAATTATAAAGTGCTTCAAGCCATTAATGCCACTATTGAAAAGACGGCAACCAAAGAGCAGGAATCGTATTCTATAGCTGGCAGGTCTTTAAGTCGTCGAAGCATAACAGAGTTAATGATGCTGAAAAATGAGTATGAGCAGCTTTGGAAAGAAGAGTTGAAAGCCATAAAGCGTAAGCAGGGTATAGCCACTAATGACCGCGTACAAATTAAGATGGGCGCTTAAGCATGGGTTTATTTGATCGATTTAAGAAAAAGAATACGCCAGCAAGCCATATCATGCAGAAAAGCGGATTTTTTAGCTCAATAACTCCCCGCGTTTTAAGTGGATGGGAGTCGTCGTCGCATTCGATAGATTACTATTTAAAACAGGATTTGGTAAATTTAAGGGCTAGATCTAGGGCTTTAGTAAGAAAGAACCCATACGGAAATCGCTTTATTGATGTTATAAAGTCAAACATTGTTGGGCCGGAAGGTGTAGCGGTATCTGCGCAGAAATCTAATTCAGCGGGCAAGCCAGATAAGCGGTCTAATGATGCTGTTGAGCGTGCGTGGAAGGATTGGTGCAACTTTAATTGTGACGTTAATAAGCGCGCCTCTTTTGTTGAATTTCAGCAAATGGCTATATCGTGCGCTGCCACTGATGGAGAATTCATTTTTGAAAAACGCTATACGGGCAAATACGGGTTTCAGCTAAAGTCTATTGACGCTGAATTGCTTGATACAGATAAGCATACCGTAGTTAAGGGCGGCGAGATTAGATTGGGTATTGAGTACAATAATAGCGGCGACATTGTCCGGTATTGGTTTAGAGAAAAAAATCATAATGGTGATTATAGTTCTGGTAGAAGTTACTCAATTAAAGCCTCGAATATTATCCACTGCTTTGTACCTAAATTCCCAGACCAGTCAAGGGGTATTCCGTGGACTCATGCGGCCCTAGAAGCTACTAAGCACTTAGAAAAGTATCAGGAAGGCGCAATAGTTAACGCTCGCGCCTCTGCAAATACGTTTGCCGTATTATCGTCCAAAGGCTCAGATCAGTATACTGGTAGCGAGGAAGGTACGGCGGGGACGCTGGAAAATGTTGATGCGGGCGAGATATTAGATATTGGTGACAGGGAATTACAGAGCCACAATCCTAGTTACCCTCATCAAATGTTCGATGCTTTTATCAAAACCAATTTACGTTCAATCGCTTCGGGGTTGGGCATCTCTTATCATTCTTTATCTAATGACCTCGAAGGTGTAAACTACTCATCTATAAGGGCGGGCGTTCTTGAAGATAGGGAGCTGTTTAAGTTTTATCAAAACTGGCTTATACGCTCTTTTGTTCGCCCTGTGTTTAATGAGTGGCTTGGCATGGCCTACATTAGCGGTCAAATTTTATTAAATGGTGGCTCGCCAATATCTGAGCCGCTAGAAAAATATAAGGTCGCAAGCTTTCAGGCTAGACGATGGGGGTGGGTTGACCCGCTCAAGGATATGAAAGCTAATCAAATGTTTATAGATGAGCGATTAAAGTCACGGACTCAGATAATGAGAGAGCAGGGTGATGACCCTGAGTCTGTTTGGGCAGAGATTGCGAAAGAGCAAGAAATAATGCAAAGTATGGGTATTAACAAAACCGAAGAAAAGCCTAAAGAGGGCGTTACTGATGAGTAAAAAAGGCATAGTAAGCCAGAAATATGACCGTTCATTCGCTTTAGAAAAGCGTGCAATTGACGAGGAGGCGCGAACGGTTGAGCTGGCTTTTTCAAGCGAGGAGCCTTACGAGCGCTTTTTTGGAATGGAAATTTTAGATCATAATCCGCAAAGTCTGAGACTTGATCGCTTGTTAAGCGGCGGCGCGGTGCTGGTCAATCATGATACCAATGATCAAATTGGTGTTGTAGAGAGTGCTAGAGTCGATAGTGATCGCGTTGCGAGAGCTGTTATCCGCTTTAGTAAAAGCAATAGAGGTCAAGAAATCTTTCAAGATGTTCTCGACGGAATTCGTCAACTTGTATCAGTGGGTTATAAAATACACAAATATGACGTAACTGAGCGAGCAGGTTTGCCGGATGAAGTTAAAGTGACAGATTGGGAGCCTTACGAAATTTCTGTTGTATCTATACCGGCAGACTCCAGTGTGGGTGTTGGTCGTGAAATGAATTTAGAGCCAGTTGAAGCAATAGTTGAAGCTGAAAAACCTATTATTGAGGAAAAGAAAATGACAGAAGAAATTAAAACAGAAGTGCCTGTATTCGACGAGAAAGCAGAAAAAACCCGCATTCGCACCGAAGAATCTAAACGCATGGATTCTATCAAATCATTGTGTGATACTCACGATTTGCCGGAATTGAGTCGACAGGCTGTAAGCGAAGGTATGAGCATCGAGGAAACTTGCCAAAAAGCACTAAAGCTAGTCGGTGATCGCAACTCTAAAGCCCGTGAAAACCAAACCGTCGAAGCAAATGTCGATTTAAGCAAAAAAGAGCAATCAAGCTTTTCGTTTATTCGCTTAATGGACGCAATGTCAAACCCTAATGATCGTGCTGCACAAAAACGCGCCGGTTTAGAGCTTGAAGTTTGCGCAGATGCTGAGTCACAAATGCCAAGCGGCTTTAACGCTCGCGGCGCTTATATTCCCTCAAATGTTTTTGAGCGTGATTTGACAGCGGGAACGGCCACAGATGGTGCCGAGTTAGTTGGGACTAACTTGCTATCGGGTAGTTATATCGACGTATTGCGTAACAATATGGTTGCTTTGCAAGCTGGCGCAGTTATGTTGCCGGGCCTTGTTGGTAATGTAGACATTCCGCGTCAAACTAGCGGCTCAGCATCGACATGGATTAGTGCAGAAGATGGGGACGCGACAGAGAGCGAGCCACAATTCGATACAATATCGCTAACCCCTAAAGATTTAGCAGCTTACACTGAGGTTTCACGCCGATTAACTCAGCAGTCTACACCGGCTATTGAGGGTTTGGTTAGAAATGATTTATTTCAAGCTATTGCTTTGGGTCTTGACTCTGCTATCTACTACGGTGGCGGTGCGTCTGGCGTTCCACAGGGTATTGATGGTGCAACTGGTGTGGATGACCCTACATTTGCAAGTGCCACGGCTCCTACATACGCAGAAATGCTAACCCAAATGGCTACCTTGTTGGCGGCTAACGGTGCGGGCGACCTTACCTATATTGGTTCACCTGCATTTTGGAATTCAATGATGAGTACGCCTAAGCAGGGTTCTGGCGTTGAAGGTAACTTTATCTCTACCGGCTCTGACATTCTTGGGCGTAACTTTTTAACAAGTTCTCAGCTAGCGGCTAATGACTTCGTTTTGGGTGACTTCTCTCAAGTCTTAGTTGGCGAGTGGGGCGGTATTGAGTTAAATGTTGACCCTTACACGCATTCATTGAAAGGTAAGACACGTTATGTAGTATTTAAAACGTGTGATTTAGCTATTAGACAACCTGCTAAATTCTCTTTCCATAACGCGGCATAAGAAAAAGGTTAGCCCTCAGTAATGGGGGCTAAATTTATTATGAAAGTAGAAATATTGGTCGGCTGCTATGTAGACGGTAATGCTTGCAAAGTTGGCGACATTGTAGAAACAAAAAGCGGTAATCTTTTGATTGGAATGAATAAAGCGGTTATTGCAAAAGATAAGCCAAAGAAAGTAAAAGCTCCAATGAATAAAAAGGTTGATGATTTTGAAGTTCGTTAAGTCGTGCACGGCTGATGGTGTTAAGTATAAAAAAGGTGATGAGCCTAAAAATATACGAAACACTACGCGCGCCAAGTTAATCGACAGAGGACTACTAGCCGAGGTCAAGAAAGATGACGTTAAGCCTGATTGATGATTTGGATGAAATCCTAGCCGAGGATGATCACGGCATTTTTTATACTCATGAGGGTATAGAATATCAGGGCATTTTTAATAAAGAATTTTACGAGCAAGATGTTGGGACTGCGGGGATAGCATCGAGTGAGCCTGTTTTATATGCTAGCAGCAGGGATTCTTCAGATATAGAAATAGATGACAATATCAATATAGCATCTAAAACTTATACGGTTGTGCATAAAGAGCCGGACAATCAAGGTCTAATTAGGATTACTCTGAATGGCTGATCATGTTCGTTCGCAAATAAGAGAAGAGATATACAGCCTTTTAAAAAACCTTTCCCTTACTGGATGCAGGGTTTATAAAAATAGGGTTTACCCTATCGCTGATTTGCCGGGCATTATTATTTATAATGGCAATGAGGAAAGCGAGCAGGATATAATTGGCGCTAGAAATTTTGCCCGAAACTTTGAGATAAAGATCGAAGGCTATGCAAAGTCTGACGATGATTTGGACGAGATCGCAAAAAAGGTTGAGGCCGCTTTAACTGATCAAACATTAGGTGGATTATCAAAAGATTTAACGCTAATTAGCTCTGAGTTTGACTTTTCAGACGGTGAAGAGCCGAGCGGCGTTATTACAATGACGTATTTAATAAATTATAGAACTACACTTAACGCGCCAGATATAGCGCTATAGGAGAAGAAAAATGGCTACACATGCAGGTAATGAAGGCGCAGTATATATTGGCGCAAACCAGATAGCCGAGGTTAAAGGTTATTCTTTCGATATCACGCGAGATGTTACGGAAGACACCGTTATGGGGGATGATTTTAAAACCTATAAGGGTACTCTTGGCGATGCTACAGGTTCGATTGATTGTTTTTGGGATGAAACCGACACCAGCGGGCAAATAGCGCTGACACCGTCAACAACTGAGGTCACTTTAAATCTTTATCCAGAAGGAAACACCACGGCGGATAGTTATTATACCTGCACCGCGATTATAACTGGATTAAGTATATCAGGTGCCAATGATGGTATGGTTGAGGCTTCTTTTAGCTTTCAAGCGACAGGTGGCATTTCTCTAGCAGTGGTGGCGTAACATGAGCGCAATACAGCAGTTAAGAGCCAGATATTCCGCAAAAGAGAGCCGGTCTAAAACCTTTTTTGAGGGTGAGAACGCAATAGAAATATCGTGCGCCCCTATCACCGTTTTTGAAAGTGATAAAATCAAAAAATTATCCAAAGGCTCGGATTTTCTTTATTGCGTCGAGCTTATTTATCTTAAGGCTCTTGATTCAAAAGGCGATCGTTTATTCCCGACGATGGTAGAAAAACAGTTATTGCTTAAAAACGTCCTAGCTGATGATGTTGCGGAAATAGCGACGTGGATTAGCTCTAGCGACGAAATAGAGGACGACGAAAAAAACTAATCGGCGGCCATGAACCAGATAAAGTCTATGGGGTGGCCGCTAGACTCCACCAACCGTTAAGCGTTATTTTTGATATGACTTTAGACGAGCTTTCTGGTTGGATTTATTATTTTGGGTTAGATGATGTCAAATAAAAGAATTAATTATAAAATCACCGCCGAAAATAAAACTCAAAAAGCGTTCGCTGGTGTTCGTAAGTCAGTTGACGGTCTCGCAAAAGTCGGTGCCGTAGCCGGTGCCGCTCTTGGCGCAAGTATGGTTGCCGCCTACATGGTGGCATCAAAAAGAATAGATAAGCTAGCAAAAACCGCAAACGCCTCAGGATTTGCAACCGAAAACCTCGCCTCATTACAATATCAAGCCGACCTATCCGGCGTATCAATGGAAAGCCTAAACTCTTCAATGATTCGTTTCACGAAACGGATGGGGGAAGCTGAGCAGGGCACCGGCGCTGCTAATAAGATGCTTGATAATATGGGGCTTAGTACTGCGGAATTCTTTAAGCTTCAACCGGCAGAGCAATATAAAATAGTTTCAGATCGCATAGCTGGCATGTCCACCGCTCAAGAAAAAGCGGCCGTTTCGGCGGCATTCTTTGGCCGTGAAGGCATCATGATGGTTAACATGTTGAACGAAGGTTCGGCAGGGTTTGCGGAAGCGGCAGCGGAAGCCGAATTATTTGGTTTAAACATATCTAAATTAGACGCGTCAAAAATAGAAGCCGCCAACGATTCTATGACCCGCGTTAAGTCAATATTTCAAGGTGTAACTAATCAGATCGCGATACAGTTTGCGCCAGTAGTAGGGGCGCTTGCCAATCTATTCGTGGAAGCCACTAAATCTGCTGGCGGGGTTGGCCCTGTAGTGCAGAGCATGGCAGAAAAAGCCACAAAAGCTCTGGGGTTTCTTTCGGACATGGGGCGCGGTCTAAATGTAGTGTTTTTGGGCTTAAGGCAGGTTGTAGCCGAAATAACAAACGGATTGGTTCAATTAGTTAGTGTTATTGGCGGCTTTGGTGCTGGCATAGCTGAAAAGTTAGGTTTTGATGTTTCGGGTATCCGAAAAATAGAAGAGTTTGGCGAGTCTTTTAAAGCCACTACTGAAATGATGAGGTCCGAGCTTCAGTCCAAGCTTTTAGAGCCTATGCCGTCCAGCACAATAAAAACTTTTGTTGATGACTTTCAGTCTAAGTTTGATAATGAGATATCAGCAAATAAAAGCGGGGGGGGATTAAAGTTAAACCCGTTAGGGAAGGATGGTAATGATGATGATAATTTTTTAAGGAAATTTGAAAGGGTAAGCGATAGATACGCAACAGAAGAGGAGATGCTAAGACAAAGCTATACCCGCCGCCAAGGAATTATAGACGAGGCCAAGAATCGAGAAATAATTTCTGAGGATAAGTGGCAAGCGCTATCGACAAAAAACCATAATGAGTATTATGATAACCTAGATTCTCTATCGGATGCTCAAAGCCGCGCCAATCTAGCTGCATTGTCTGGCACCTTCGGTTCTATTGCTGGAGTGATGAAAGAGGCGAAGGGCGAGCAGTCAAAGTCATATAGAGCCATGTTTGCTGCTTCACAAGCGTTTGCAGCGGCTGAGGCTGGCGTTAAAATAGCACAGGGCATTGCTAGCGCATGGTCGTTAGGGTGGCCAGCGGGAATAGGGGCGGCGGCTGGCGTTGCTTCCAATACGGCGGGCTTAATTTCATCGATAAAAGGTCAAAATATGGCCTCTTTTGAGGGCGGCGGCAGCACTGGAAATGGCATAAGGGCGGGAGGCATGGATGGTAAGGGCGGAAAGCTTGCCATGCTTCATCCTAATGAAAAAGTCACCGACATGGAAAAAGGCGGCGGCGGTAATAATATTGTGATTAACAATTATTCCGGTGAGAAGGTTCAAGCGCTTACAAGAAAGGATATTATTGAGATAATTGTTGGCGAAAACGGCGACTCAACCTCACGAAGCCGGAGGGCTTTACAATCATCGTCTAACGTTAAAGCTAGGGCTTCATAATGGAGGTTTGGCCGGATTACATGCCACGTTGGGAGGTTGGCTATTCGTCGGCGTATAAAAACGCGGTCGTGAGGTCTTCAATCCCCGGAAAGACCACCCAAAGACGCGTTTCATACAGAAACAGCGAAATAGTATCTGCGAGCCTAGTTTTATCAAGCACAGAAAAGGCTATTTTTGAACATTTTGTTCAAGACTTGTTAAATGATGGTGCTGATTGGTTTTTGGGTCATGTTTTTAATTCTGGCGTAGTTGAAGATGGAAATGTTAGGTTTGTTTCGGGGGCATACAGTGCAGCGCCTTTATCAACTTTTTTATGGAAAATTAGCGCAAATATAGAGATAAAACGTGCCTAGAAAATATCTGCTCTCTCAATACAGCCATACTTATTCCCCTGATGTTAAGGTCAGTGAATTTTCAACATTGAATAGAAGGCAGCGGGCTATATTCCCGAAGCGAGACACAATTTTTAATGTTTCGGAGCGCCTAACCTCGGCAGAATTTGCCGATTTTGAAACGTGGGTTAATATAACGCTCAACGGTGGGGTTGACCCTTTTACGGGTGAGTATTGGGTTGGCGACGCAGAGGAAACCGGCACATTAATAATAGTAAATGGCGCCTATTCTTTTGTTTATGAGTCGCCTAACGTGATTACTGTAAGCTACCAGCTAGAGCTAAAAAATAGAAGTATGGTCGATGGCGAAAGCATAAAAGGTTTATTCGATGATAGCGCGCTATTAAGGGAAGAGTCATATTACAATCAGTTTAATATTTTAGTAAATGAGAACAATTTCGCATGACCATTGCTCAAGCTTACGCCTCGGCATCACAAACACCCCTTGATACTATCGAGATAACGCATAGCGGCCTAACTGGTGGGGTGCAGCGTTTTGTGTCTGGGTATACTGATAGCTTTGCGACGCTAGAAGACTCCAGTGTAGTGAGGTTTACCGCTATTGGGGCGAATATAAAACTACCAGATCGTGGCACTGACGGCGGGCAATCGATACAATTTGGCTTTGACAATACGTCAAGAGTGCCATCAAATGAGATTAAATCGCTGATTAACGCATCTAGATCATCGAAAGAATCGCCCACTTTAAAATATAGGGCTTATTTACCCACGGATTTAACGACTATCGCGGCTGGGCCTTACTTGTTTCAGGTTAAAGCATCGCAAATGAATAGGCGGCAGGTCGTTATTACCGCCTCGTTTTTTCAGATAGGTAATATGGCTTGGCCTTACAGGAAATATGACCCTGACAAATACCCCGGCGTTAGGTATGCTTAAATATTTAATATGGCAATACAGGGACGACAATAATTGTTGGGATTATGTGAGGTATTGGCTTAACAAGGAGTTTAAGGTACCGATGGACGAGCTGCCAAAATACGGCATCCTATCCGGTAGAGAAAGAGGCCACTTAAGCGTCGATAATTATTGCCATGAGTCTGGGCCGGTCAACGGTGCCATTGCCTGTAAATACAGGCGAGGGCATTTGTATCACGTTGGCATCGTGATTTGTGGTAAAATTTTACACGTTAGAAGCTTAAAAGCTGGCGTGTCAAAAGATACGCCGCAACAGTTTAACTCTGCTGGAAATGTAAAATATTATGCTCATAGAAGTTTACGATAAAGTCGGCGTTTTACTGTCTGCTCATAAGCACGACGGAAGCTTAACCGATTTTATAAAAGCAGAAGCTGGTGAAAATTATATTGAGCATTTTAAGCCTTATACCGCCACACTGAACGGTATCGAATACCCGCACGATGATCACGATAAAATATTAAACGGCTCTGATGTTGTTGTTGTTGTTTTGGAGCCAGCGTTTGACCCTGCAACATGGGTTGCAATCATTATCGCTATAGTGTCTGCTGCTTATTCTTATTATGTAACATCAAACCTTGAAGACTACTCATCACCTGAAAAGCCAAACTCAATATATGAGTCAAGCGTAAGAGCCAACAAGGTTAAGCCTAACCAGTTGGTTAGAGAAGTGGCTGGGTCAATCCCTATTTTTCCTGATTATATCTGCCCCCCTCGGCGGCGGTTTGAAGATAACATCGAATATATTTATTTGATGCTATCCGTTGGGGTTGGGTATTTTGATATAAGTTCAAGAAATTTATTTATAGCTGATACCCCGATTTCAAATTACCCCGGCGATATTGAGTTAGAAATTTTTGAGCCGGGCGATACAGTGAGCGGCAATATAGCGCACCAAAACTGGTATCAAGCGTTAGACGTTAGCAGCCTTTCGCTAAAAACAACTTTCGATCAGCCTAGTGGAAATTGGAGTGCGATTTTTACAGCACCCGACACTATACAGTTTTTTGTCGATTCAGTGGCCGTTGCCTTTCCTTTCGATGTCGGTTCGATATTATTATTTAGTGATGCCAATATAGCCGCAAATGAACGGTTTATGAGGGTAGAAACTATATTAACCACGACCGCAACTGATGACACTATCACCGTTACCATTGTTGACCCTGAGACCGTTACGGTGGGTTATGATTCGCAAACAATCTACAATGGGGACTCGGACGATACTTTTGTGTTAACTCCAGTTTTGGGGACTATTTATAATGACACCACCGACGTTTTAACGTCCGATACTGAGGCGGCTATAGAATGGAGGGCTGAGCTTGGGGGGGTGAATTGGGAGGGGCCGTTTACACTTTGCCCCTTTGGTCAAAATGCAACCGCATTCGAGTTTGAAGTTAGATTTCCTAGAGGTATAGGTTTTTTAAATAATAACGGTGGTTTTAGCTCTAGGACAGTTGATATCGAGGTTCAATACAGGGAGTCTGGGCTAGGCGGCGACTGGCTGACCGTTCCGGCTACCTCATACACAGACAATACAAATAATGAGCGCGGCTATACTGTAACTCAATCCTTGGCCTCAAGTTATAACCCAGAGGTTAGGTTTCGCCGAATAACTGACGATGCGACAAGCACAAAGCAGTTAGACGAGGTTGAAATAACGAGAGTAAAGGCACTTTTGGAAAGTGCGACAAGTTACTCAGACGTTACAACTATAGCCCTAAGAATAAGGGCCACCAATGCGCTATCTAGAACGGCTGAGAATAGGCTCGCCATTGTTGGTGCAACAAGAAAATTACCGACTTTGGCCGAGATTGAAGCACTAGCATCAAGCGGTACGCCATACAGTTTAACTGCTGAAAATACGGCAACAACAAACTATTATTCAATGGATGATGCGGCTTTTTTAAATGCGAGGCCGGTTGATCTTTGGGTAAGCGGGACGGCAACATCAAACCCACTCGGGGCATTTTTTAGTGATAGTGGGCTTAATTATTATGTAGCACTTTCTAATTTTGTTGATTCAGAGACCGTTATCACTTCATATCCGTCAGCCTCCCCTTATGATGTAAGTTCGATTGATTTTTCAAACCCTACAATATCGCCAGCATTTACTAGTACGATTGATAAAGTTATTGATGTTTTTGATGGCGGGACAAAGCTGCTAGTTATGGAAAATCAAATTGTATACGTTTATTTGATGAGCGTTGCTTATGATGTGAGTTCGGTATCAGTAACTCCATCTCAGATATTCAGCGATGTCCCCATTTCCGGCGAGATATTTTGTAGAATTCTAGGTGATAAGCTATTTATTCTTATTGGCTCTAGCGCTATTCGTCAGTACACGATGAGTACGTTAAATGATGTTTCTACAGCTTCTTACGATTCCGTTAGTCTTGATATATCTGGATATTTTACAGTAAGCCCGGCAGTTGATGAGTTTTTCATATCGGATAGCAAGCTGATTTTGTTTGACTCTTTTAGAAATGCTTTTGAGCTTGATATTGTTGGTGGTGATTTATCCTCTGTAACCGATAGCGGCGGCAGGTATGTTTTTCCCGTCGTACTTGATAGCTTTTCTTTTAACCCTGACGGGTCAAAAATGTTTGCTGTTAGCTATCCTGAAGAGAATTTTATATTAGGTGGTGACGTACACACATACGCATCAACCACAGTTGTTGATAGCCGCTCCACTAGCGAAATAGGCCGTTTCATGGGTTATATGCTTTACGATAGAATCGGTAATGATTTGGCCGAGTATGTTGATTGGTCGGAATTTGCAGCGTTTGACACTTTGACTCAGGCTAGAGGCGACACCCTTAATGCTGAGTTTGCCAATGAGTCTACAGTATGGGACGTTTCAAAGTTAATTTTGTCTACTGGTTACGCTGAGCCAACGATTAAAAACGGCAAGATGACACCTGTTAGAACGGCAGCGGGTACAGATTACAGCCATTTATACACGCCCGATATTATGATGGGCGAGGGTGTGACAACGGTTGCTGAACACGACAGCACAGAGGAGCCAGACGGAATAATCGTGGAATACTTGAATAATGAAACCGGAATCAACGAAACTGTTAATGCTTTTTTGGCTGGCGACAATGGGATTAGAACCAAAAAAATACAGGCCTTTGGTATTACTGGCCGTACTCAGGCTTGGCGGTTTGGTATGCGAGAGCGTGAAAGAGAGCGCAACAGGCCGCGCGAATATTCCTTTACTACAGAAATGGACGGACTAAATTCGTTTTATGGTGACGCTGTAGGCATTGTCGATGAGCTAGATGCGCCACAATTCGGAAAGGTAACGGCGGTTTCTGGCGCTACAATTTCAACCGATCAAATATTAACTTTTTTGGGTAGTGATTTAGCATTTTTCAGGGATGACGAAGGCGTATGTTATGGCCCATTTAGCGTATCGGCTGGCGCTTCACCCAATCAAATAACGCTTGATAGCCCATCATCCTTAGGCTTTACTTTTGGCGATTATGATGTCTTATTCAGCATGGGAACGACAGATCAGGTAGTAAAACGCGCTATAATACGAAATATACAGCCTAGCAGTGACAATACGTGCGATATTGTCTGTGAGGAATACATAGCCGCAATATATCAACATGACGACTTGGAGCCGAGTTAATGCCAGCACCCACTTTAACACAATTGAATGAGGCCGAAACGGACATCAATTCCCTTGAGGACTTTATAAATAACCCGGTCCCCGGACTTGTAACTACTAGGACCGGGTTGCAATACCCAAACCTATTAAGCGTTACTCAGTCAGTTATTGCGGGAGCCGCCACTGGTGTTGGTTATGATAATTCAGCATCTAACTTATCATCTATAAACGTGCAGGCAGCGCTTAGAGAGCTTGAGCGTGGTGCTCTTCGTGTTGATGATTACGCAGAATTGCGGCTGTTAAGTGTAGCGGGGCTAACTGATGGCGACTCTGTTTTAGTAACTGATGCCGGTATAGCCGGAATGTTTACGCTGAGAAATGTATCAGCCCACGGCCTAACCGACAACGGCGGAACTATTATTATTATAGATGCTGATTGGTATGCTGAGAGGGTTTACAGTGGGGCAGTTTATGTTTCATGGTTCGGTGCGGCTCTTGATGGTGTCGCAGATGACACAGTGCCAGCGCAAGCGGCTATAAATATGCTTGGACGTGTCATATTTGATGAGGGTATATGCAGAACCACAGCAACTTTAACCGTTCCGGCAGAGGTAGAGATTATCGGTGTTGGACGCAGGGGTGGAACAGGAACCTCTATCATTCTAGCGGAGCATACAGGCAATGCGGTTTTAAGTATTACCGGCTTTACCCATGCTAAAGTTTCTGGTATTTATATAAAAACTGACGATACAACATATCCCAAAACAGGCCTCCTGTTAGGTCGAACCTCTGCGGCCAGTGCGGGGCATCATAATTTTGATTATATAAAAGTTGAGGGTAGATTTAGCGTTGCGCCGATATACTCTATAGCGTCTGAGGTTAATACATGGAGCGATATTTATGTATTAAATAAAGCAGGCACAACGTCTAAATATTGCTTTTACACCAGCACGGCAGATGATTTAAGTGTTGCAAGCTTGACGTCATCCACTAACCTTGTGTGCACATTTACAAGCGCCTACTTTATCAACGAATCGACAGACCCAGATGCAGCGTGTATTTATATAGAATCTGACGAAAGTATGGGGAGCTGGAATTGGTATAACGCATACTTAATTCCGTTTGCTGGCTCTTACGTCCATATAAACAATGCTACTGACGCACAAGCCTTAGGGCCATACGCATTTTACGGTCTTAACGGAGAAAGGTTATCTGGTGGAGACCCTATGTACGGGGTGAGAATCACTAATAACCCCGCGCTTGGCAATTTTGTACTTCATGGCTTGACTATCGTAGGCAATAGGTTTGACTTGCTTGCAATTGACACAACCACAGGGAGCGATAATACTTCAACAGCTGCGGCATTTATGACAAATACATCAGCCTCATATACTGTTAACGAATTTGTTGACATGATCATCGAAAACGAAACAGATCAAAGTTACGCTCTTATAACTGCAAACACAGCAACAACGATTACAGGAACCTTAAGGGGTGGCACGAGTAACAATTGGGATAGTGGCGACACTTACACAATTTACGATAAATACAGCATATTTATTGATTCTAACGTAACGCTTACACAGCCAAACGTGGTCATGCAATCGGCTGAAGCCTTTCCATACGCTATTAATCAATACAGAAGAAACAATATGAAGGGCGGTTTGTTTAGCGTTGGGCGTGATAGCGACTGGATAACTCCAACACTTTTAAATGGTTGGGTTAATTCTGTGGGCGCTCCAGCAACGCAGGTTGGGATTAGTCTTGACGCGTCAGGAAATGTGCAATTAAGGGGGCTTGTGAGCGGGGGAACGGGCACTATATTTGTTATTCCTCACCGTATGAGGCCATACCGTAACCTTTATATTACAACCTCCGGAAATGGTGCTTATGCACGATTATTAATCACCGCCGCCACCGGCGCAATCACTGTACAGGCGGGAGCTGGCCCACAGATTGATTTAAACCCAATTAGCTATAGGACTGGAATTTAATTAGGTTAGGGGGATAACGCCCTTAATTGAGCGCTACATTAATTTTCATTCCGTCACTGTGCTTCATCACCATTGATCTAGTAGTGGGCGATACCGGCTCTAATCCGTGTATTCGCTCCAGCTTTCTAAATATGGCTTTCATGATATTTGAAACCGCTTGATGAGTTACGCCAAGCTTTTCGGCTATTTTAACCTGTGACATTGGGTTGCACCCATTGACTAAAAACTCGAAGTAGGCTTCGTCTACATTGGCGCCTAATCTTTCCGAAACTATATCTTTCATTACTTGCCCCATGATCTAATTGTTAATACAACCTGAAAAAGAATAAAACCTAGCCGCATTTGGTATTCATTACCCCCCAAACACCCAAAAGAAACACCTAAAAAGTATGGTGTATTTGTGCATATTTTTTTAGCCTCTATAAGGCCGACATCTATTTTTCTCATTGCTTCATCCACCCCGTATCCGTTAATCGTTGTTTTATTGTTGGTAATTCGCCGTTAATCGAACATTGATAATATGTTTCCGCATTCTTTCGCGCCAACCTCTTTTCGATGCGCTTTAGCTGTCTGATCTTCGATTCCTTTGGCCCTATCGAACGTCTTGTACATTTGCGAGCATATAGGCGGCTCAGCATACGCGAGGACGGCGACAGAAGACGGAGGCCATATATCCTCACCCATTTTTGCAGCGTCCCTAATATCGTACTCAATTCGCTTATAAGCGCGCTTCCAGCAATCATCATCAAATCCTTTAAGTTCTTCAGCCCACCTAATAAAGTTTTCAGCGTATTGACCGCCTTCATTTAAGTGATCTCCCTCTGTCGATACCCATTTGTGTTGAAACAATTGTGTCATCCGCTGCCAAAATCTCACCATTATTGAAAGGTGCCGACTGTCGCAGTTCCATTGCTTTTTGTTTTCTTGCCATTCGTTCGAGTGGAGTTTCTCTGATATTTTGTTTAAGTCTATTTTGTCCATTATCAATTCCCCCATAGGTTAGTTCGTCATCCCATCTTTTTTGGTTTATCCAAGTAGAGGCATTTGGTATAAATTGGCCTCCGTCTTTTGTCCATTCATTCGATGTTTTAAATAATTCAAGCTTACTAAATATTAAATCAAATAAGGCTTGGTCGGGCTTTAATTTTAGCCATGATTTTTCAGCTTCAGCCTTCCCTTGTTTTTTTGGGTACGCTTTCCAGAAAACCGTAAACATGTCTTTGTATGCCGAGACAGGAATCTTTGATTCCGCTACAGGATTCAGGGATAAGGAGTCAGGATTCAGGGATAAGGAATCAGCACGATCACTAGTAGAGCTGTTCCGTTTTAATCCAGATAAATCGTGATTAATCGTGATAGTAGTAAAATCAATGACTTGGCGAGTGTTCTCATCATATTCAGGAATATCACTACCCTTTTCTCTTTCGTTCTTGTGTGGGTTTTGGTGAGCAGAAAAATTAACCACTCTGCAATAAATCTTTCCTTGGTCAGAGTAGAACCGTATAAATCCAGATTTATCGAGATTAATCGCGAGATTTACCACATCGCACTCATCGTATGGCAATATCTGAGCCTTAACCTTTTTCGGTCTCCACTCAAAATCTCCCTTGTAGTCTGCAATGATCCACATCCCTATAAATAACAATCTCGCTAAAGGCTCAAGGTCGCCAAGTTCGTCATTAGTTAGAAAAGCGGGCTTAATGTTTCTTGCTCTAGGCATTTATCTTTCTCCAACATATCCCGCAAAAATATTTAATTGCGCCATCAGGCTTATCTACCGCCTCGCAAGCTAAGTTCATGTAGTCGCATAAATCATCAATATCAAGATTACCCAAAAAATTAATCTTAACGCTATTCCTAAAACTTTCTGAAAATTGACGATCATCAAAATATTCAGTAAAGCAGCTTTCAATTTGATCAATATCAGAATCAATCAATTCTTTTTGGCTGGCCTTTACTTTTCTGTAAGCCAATAGCTGGGCTTGCTTTTCTTTAATTAGCTTAGTTTTTTCGGTTATTGATATAGGTGCGACTGAAAGACTATTCCCAGCCTTGCCTCTATTGCAATCAAAACAAGAAGTTATTAGGTTTTCTTCTGAGTTGTCGCCGCCATTGCAAACAGGGTCTATATGATCAACCTCTAGAATGGCTTTTGGTGGATGATCTCCACAATATTGGCAAGTGAACAGATCACGCTTGAAGACCTCAAAGCGTATTTTTTTTGATAATGACTTTCTTTTTGGCATAGTAAGAAACCTTTCAATTAGCCCCCTTGGTCGAATTGCCGCAAGCGGTAAAACCAAGGGATGGTTAGAGAGTAGGCAACAAGGGGGCTAATTGAAAAATTCCTTACTACCGCTATTTGCTCTTACGAGCCGCCAGTTTTCGACACTGGTACTACACAGAGTTTCACACCTGCTTATGCTAATTATACCACTTAATACTAATATTTGTAACTTTCTTCATAGCGACCACTCCGCAATACTAACGCGCTCATTATATCGATTAATAACCGTAACCATTTTTGTTTTTATTAGCATTCCTTCGCGCCTTAGCTCGCTGATTCTTGCGGGTGCTTCAATTATTCCTAGTGCT
>Ga0208643_1000789_pt1 | contig 19589 bp, 28 predicted proteins | sample VirMetDEL_Nov_12_FD_184516 | JGI IMG/M metagenome (GOLD analysis project Ga0208643, IMG submission 184516) | Aqueous microbial communities from the Delaware River and Bay under freshwater to marine salinity gradient to study organic matter... | ecosystem: Environmental > Aquatic > Marine >... | reverse complement strand
GGATATGTTTACGAAATACTGCCATAAAATAAATGTAAATAAAGTGTTAGAAAGTGTTGCAATATAGACTCAGTTATATATAATAGGGGTATGTTAAATAAAAATAAGGAGTTAAATAACATGAAAAGCGAACTAGATACAATGATGACAAGAGATGGAGATGTACTTGCTGATTTTGAAATTAGAACTAAAGATAGAGCAAAGTATAAAAAAGCATGTAGCATGGTGCAAAACTATGTAACTAACTTTGCACTTACTAAAACACCCTCAGAAAGAATGATAGAGAGCATGTGTTTTATGAGTGATTCACAAACTGTATGTCTTGGATATTCAGAAAACACAACTGACCTATCTGACTTATATAAATCTATAGAATCTCTTGGTGATTTTTATATGAAAGGTTGTGCGGTTGGTAATCCTAATCATACATTTACTGAAGAAGATGTAGAGGTATCTAAATAATGAAAAAGTTTTTTCAGGCACTGGACAAATACTTAGACAAGTCTTGGAGGGAGTTCAGTGCATTTATTTATCACATCGCTGATAAGAAAGTAGAAGAAGATGATATCGATTGGCTAAACATGGCTAACGATATTAAGGAGAAATCAAGTCGTGAAAGATGATGAAAAAGTGTATTGGATTTCGGTCTTTGCATTGCTTACATTTGCAATGGCTATATATATAATGGGGTTATTATGAGGACAGAAAAAGACAACCAAAAGCTTGTAGACGAGCAACTAGAAAAAGAATTTAGGGTCCTAGAGGACTTAGCTCAAATACAAAAAATTAACGAGGCAAACAAAAAAGAGAGGAAGTATGTCGATATTCAAAAAGAAAAATGATGACGTGTTGGTGCAAACTAACAAGATGACTGGAGATGAAATAATAGAAACCTATGCAAGATTAAACCTGTATCAAAAGGCAGCTCTGCTCAGGCTCTTGGTTCGTGATGTCATCTTTAAAATAAATAGTGAAGAGGTCAGTGGATTAAACTTCACAGATATCAAGGTCGATGGTGCAATCATCGTAGCTGAAGAAGAGTAAAAAAAGATTAAATAAAGTGTTGAAAAGTGTTGCATATAAATGTTAGCTGTGTATAATAGGGGTATATTAAATAAAAGGAGTAATTAATATGACAAACTGGGAAAGACAAGAGATTGCAAAAGAGCTTAAACAAGAACTTGCAAATGCTAAGAGATGCCACAAAAGATATGAAAATAAAATTGCAAAAAGACATAAAGATGAATTGGGTTATATTACACATCGTCTAAATGGAGTTAATGAAACTTTGCTAAGGTCTGACTGTAAGGTTGCTGATGAAGCGGGAAGAATATTAAAGCAGTTACTAACACTAATCCCTGATACTCTTAGAGAATTGCAACAGGATAAAGAATTAAATGTTGCAGGTACGAACTGGGATTTTCAATATGATTTAAAAAATCAAATAAAAGAACTTGAAGAACCTGCTGCTGAGGGGGTGTCATAATGGTCATCACAATAAACAAACACGACTTCATCCAAGCATTTAAGGATGCAGGTCGTGAGAACCAGTTTTCACTGGATGCACTTACGGTTTTGTTTCACCACCTAGAAGAGTGGGAATCACAGATGAGTGAGCCAATGGAATTAGATGTCATAGCTCTGTGCTGTGACTATGAAGAGTATGACAGTCTTGAGGACTTTCAGGCAGACTATGGCGATGAGTATGTTAGCTTAGAAGATATCGAGGAACGCACCTTAGTATTAAGGAAAGCTCTTGGCGATATCAACGGCGACAAAGGATTTGTTATACAAAAATTTTAACGGTCAAGGTTGCACGGTTTTACTTATTTCCCCGTGTAGTCATGAAAAAAGGCAGTGCATAGTATCTCCATTCTACGCGCTGCCTTTTCTTTTTAGGGATTTGATACCAACAGCAAACATGGTCCGGGCTGTATCATTCGGCAAATCTTTCCACGCAGCAGCAATAAGTTTATTAGGCAACTGATACATACGCTTGGGCAGATAGCTCACAGCTAAGTGCAAGATACAATCGATTCTTTGTTGGTTGGTAAAGCCACGGTCTTTCAGATAAGCTTCACGTTCGGCTTGGGTATTGTACTGAGAAGATTTCTCTGCCCAGTACAAGTGGTCGTCTTCAGGTCTATCCATGGGTAGGGTTCGGAGCTTGAGCAATCCTTGGTGGGGGGTATGATGGACTCAAGCTCGTCTCCCTATAAATCGGTTAATGAAATCTCAACAATACGGTTGTGTAAGTTAAAGGGAGTGTAAATTCCAGTCTTCTCACAATGTTTCATTTGGTCTATGGCTTTCTCATTCAGAGACCTGCCATACTCTATGGACTCAGGACTCAGCTCATATATCGCATAAGGATATGGATGTTGCTTAGAGATAGCTAGGAACTGAAACCTGTCGACTTCTGTCATACCTGCAGAAGCTGCTGCATCTAAGTAAAAAGCGGCCTGTTGGTGATAGTTAAAATTCCTGACTGCCTGCTTGAAGCCTTTAGGACTTGCATCCCGGCATGTCTTTAAATCTATAATCACATTGTTCTGCAACATATCGAATCGTGCTTTACACAAATCACCGTAGTAATCAAAGACAACACTTAGCTCAGTGAGGTCTTCACCTCTTGGTCTGAAAGCATCCAATACCTCAACACGAGCTTGACAGGCATCGTAGAGGTCTTGGGTCACAACACTTCTATCGCCAACTGTGGCTGCAAAGTCTTCATACTCTTGTTTGCCTGCTTTGGTTCTTCTATCTACTTTAGGCGCAACCACAAACTCATCATTGAAGACGTGTGGTTCTAAAAATAAACAATGTTGCAATCTACCCTCAACAAAGAAAGAAGCTTCGCTGTCAGGCTTGTCTTCATACTTCCAAGTGTATGGGTCCTTCATGAAAGATGTTAGGTCGTGTGACCTGATAGCATCCAGTTCATTGTATTGTGGAAAAGGCATGTCTGTATAAACACCCTCTTGTATCTTCTCTACTTCTTTTGGTTTAAATTGAATTATATTAGTCATAATAAAATGGGCTGCTGAACCCGTACGATTAGGAGTCGTTAATATGAAAAATAAACAGACTCAACAGCCAAACTTTTAAAAGGGTAGGTCGTCCTCAGTCAATTCAGATTTTGGTGGGAACATTTCCTCTTTATCTTCATTCAATGATTCTAAAGATGCAAAGTCACCTGAAGCTCCTGAAGCTGCTTTGCTATCTCTAGCTTTGACTTCAAAAGAATCATCAATCTTAGATTGGACCCATGCAGGTAAATCTACCCATGCACCAATCATCTCTTTATTGCCTGCAACATATTCATCTATGTCAAAAGCAATCTGCTCATTTACAGTAGGTACTTTTTTAGCACCACCGTCAGGACTATAAACAGCAATCACTTTGGATTTGCCTGTCTTGGTTTCACCGATATCTATATCACAAGTCACGCCTAACACATTGGTTAGGTTAAAGCCTTTAAGCTCTTCATCGGTAAATTGTTTTTTACGCCATGCGCATAAGTCTTTATACAATGCAGCTTTCTCATTTAAAGATAGCGTGTATTGTTTCATGATAGAAAAAGGTTGCCCGTCTTCCATCTTCGCATCGTTAAGTTCCCAGTAAATAAATATACTGTGTCTTTTTTTGGTTTCACCCTCGTAAGTTTCCTCATGAGTACCCACATCTACCAGTCTAAAACATGTAGCATTGTGCATACCTTTTGGTGCTTGTTCGAAGTTACCTCCACCTGATTCACTAATTGTTAGTGCCATATTACTCTCCTCATTAAAAATAATTATAAAAGTTCTTGTTATCTCCCTCACATTATTCTATATTGTAAGGTATTCAATAGAACATAATATACAAGTTTAGATGAGAGGGCAAGTATGGGAATAAAAAATATACAGGGAAGCACCAAAGACTTTGAAAAACCGCTTACCAATGAGGCGATTTACAGTTTTGAAAGCTTCTTAGAATCACATGGATTCGAGACAAAAGAACCACTAGAAACAAATCCAACCAAACCACAGAGGGCATATACTAATGTTAATAACAAAAGAGCTTTGTCAGGCTATTATGCTTTCTATGATAATTACGGCACGCCTGTTGGCTTTGCCTCTGATTATCGAACCGGGCAAACGCATAACTTTAAATTATCAGGAAGGAAGTCGACCAAGACTAATACTGAAGCACTTGAACGATTTAAAGAAGAAGCAAGATTAGACCAAGAACAAAAATGGCTGAAGGTATCAGAAAAAGCCAAAATGATTTGGGATGTAGCACTGCCCTGCGACTCTCATCCGTACTTACTTAGTAAGGGTGTTGCATCCCATTCTCTTAGAGAGCATAAAGGAAAGTTAATTATTCCTATTATGGATGAGACAGGTAAGCTGTGGAGCTTACAGATGATTGATACCAGTGGCGACAAACGATTCCTAAGCGGCGGTAAGACTGGCGGTGGTTTCTATTTAATAGGCACCAAGTTATTAAAAGAAGCAACAAAGGTTGGTATAGGTGAGGGTTATGCCACTTGTATGACGATTTACCAAGAGAAACAGATACCTATGATAGTCTGCTTTAACGCAGGCAACATGCTCAGTGTTTCAAAAAAACTATCGGATGCACTACCTAATAAAGAATTTATTATCTATGCAGATAACGATGAGAACAATATAGGCCAAGACAAAGCCATTGCAGCAGCACAAATAACTAATGCAGAAGTGGTCATGCCTGAAGAAGAAGGGATGGACTTCAACGACCAAATGGCAATCAGTGGTGAACTGATAGAAAAGAAAGTCGATGTCCCTGAGCTTGTAGAGTTCGACAAAACTGCAAACGGCAGAATCATGGCTACCACAGATAACTACCACGCACTTATGCAAAGCCATGGTATTAATTGTCATTACGATGTTATTAAAAAGCGCATCGACATAGATATACCAAACTTTAATCCTATTGCTGATTTAAAAGATGAAGCACTCTTAGTTGAGGTTGAAAACCTATGTATTAAGAACTTCGTACCCCATCAAAGGGTCAGGGATGCTATGAAGATAATAGCTAAAGAGGTCAACCCGGTAGCACAGTGGATAGACTCTAAGCCTTGGGATGGAATCAGCAGGGTAGATGACTTTTGCAATACAGTCAGCAGTAAAGATAAAGAACTAAAGAACATGCTGATGAGGAAATGGTTACTGTCATGTGTGGCAGCAGCTTTTGAGGAAGGTGGTGTGGCACTGGAAGGACTCTTGGTATTCCAAGGCTCACAAGGACTAGGTAAGACATTATGGTTCAAACGCTTGGCGGACTTTAACAAGGGATGGCTGTGTGAAGGTGCAACGCTTGACCCTAAGGACAAAGACTCAGTAAAAAAAGCAGTCAGTCACTGGATAGTGGAGCTAGGCGAACTTGAATCTACCTTTAAGAAGGCAGACATCAATCAGCTAAAAGCATTTATCACATCAAGGTCTGATGAAATGAGACTGCCATACGATAGAAGCTTTACTAACTACCAAAGGCGCACAGCTTTCTTTGCATCGGTCAATGAGCCTGAGTTCTTGATGGATGGTAGTGGTAATCGTAGATTTTGGTGTATCAAGGTCACAGACATCAATCCCCATCACGGCATAGATATGCAACAGATGTGGGCAGAGGTTAAACAAACCATTTACCAACCGGGAGTCAAGAACTGGTATCTAACCACAGAAGAAAGAGAGATGCTCCAAGAATCTAACGAGGGTTTCAGGACGCAAGGCGCAGTCGAGGATTTATTACTGCAACATGTGGACTTTGAGGCACTGGATGATAGTAAAGAGGCATGGCAGCTCACTGCATTATTAAGGTCACTGGGTATACGCAATCCTCGCAACATAGATTTCAAAGATGCAAGTAGAGTATTAACTGACCATGGCATAGAGCCTAGAAAGACAAACGGCAAGAAGGTATATGATGTCTGCTTGACGGATATGCCTGAAGAAAAGAATGTATGGGATGAATCACCATTTTAATAAGGAACAAACATGAGACCACAATCGGCAAAACAAAAGGGTAGACTCTTACAGCAGAAGTTCAGGCAGATGCTCGTGGACTTACTGGGACTGGACGAAGAGGACTTGGAAAGCAGACCTATGGGGTCACAAGGTGAAGATATCATCATGGGCAAGCAGTCCAGAGAGGTGTTTCCCTACAGCATTGAATGTAAGAATCAGGAGGCATTGAATGTGTGGAAGTCTTATGACCAAGCGCAAACAAATTGCAAAGGGTACGAGCCATTATTGGTGATAAAACGAAATAGAAGTAAGGTGTTGGTTGTCTTGGATGCAGAGCATTTTGTTAAGCTGCATCTTGACTCTGATAGCACAGGGTAGGGCAGGGCATGGCAAATAGACCAACATTTAAGAGTTATGTGTTAAGAGTGAGGGACAGGGTATGCAGAGGAGAGACTAATACCCTGTTGCTCACCCTGACCGTGAGACCCCATGGCTACGCTGTTTAGGTGTGCTTTAGGGTATAGGGTATAGTATATATAATAATAATAATATATATATAATATAGGTGTAGGTATACATATATGGTATGGCTTTTATACAACTATTAGGTGTTAGGGAAAGCTTACCCTCTACCCTCTGCCCTGATGGATATAATATAAGGAATGGATATGGCTGAATACAAGAAGAAGAAAGGAAAGAACGCACCTGATAAACCATTGGTTAATAGACCCAGTGCTTTTGAGGGAGACCCGGAGTTTGAGCTGACAGATATGCAGTCTGCATTTGTATGGCATTATGTGAATGACAATTGCACGCAGACCGAGGCGGCTAGAAGAGCAGGCTTTGAGTTTCCTGCTCAAGCTGCAACTAGGTTTCTCAATGGTAAAGACTATCCCAATGTACTCAAAGCCATCAAGGTTGGTAAGGATGAGCTTGCTCATAAGTATGCAATTACTCCTGAGAAGACAGCCAAGATGCTATGGCAGATAAGCGAAGAGGCATATAACAAAGGGCAGTTCAACGCATCGGTCTCAGCATTGCGTGAGCTGAATGAACTGGCAGGCCTGAAGATAAAGAAGACAGAGAATCTCAATATCACAGCGAACTTGGATAACATGAGCCACAAGGATATAGAAGGACGACTCAAAGAGATATTCGGTGGCGATATCATAGATGCACAGTATGACGATGTATGACGGAACCACAGTAGTTGGTGAAGAAGGACTAAAACAATGGTTTGAAAAGTATGGATGTGAAAGTGTTGCATAATACGGAAACCATAGGAAATACAACTTTACATTGTGGTGATTCCAATACAATAATTAATGAACTAAAAGACCAATCTGTTGACATTGTTGTTAGTAGTCCACCTTATAATATAGGTAGGAATTATGGGTTATATCAAGATAAAAAAATAGATTACCTTGACTGGCAAACATCTTTTTGGAATATGGTATTCACTAAGATGAAAGATGATGGCCATGTGTTCTTAAACATACAACCTTCAAGAAAGAATCCTCTTTGGTGTTATCAACTTGTATCACAATTAGATTGGAAGGTGCAAAACACTATTATTTGGAATAAAAGAATAGAAATAGATGGGTATGTCAGAGGACAGGGAACCACATCACAAAGTAAAAAATATGTATGTAATGGTTGGGAGTATGTGTTTCATCTAACAAAGAAAGGTGAGACTGAAATATCACAAAAAGACAGTGGTGTTGGTTATCATCCACAATGGGCAGAAGAAAACGCAAAAAGATTTGGTAAAACATGGAGACCCACTGTAAACTCTTGGCACATACCTTATGAAACAGTTGGTCATGGTTCAATCAGTAAAGACTCAATGAAAGGTAAACACCCTGCAATATTTCCCAAAAAACTGGTTGAAAAATGTATTAAAGTAAGTGGTAAAAAAAGTGGTGTAATCTTAGAACCATATCTAGGAACTGGAACAACTTGTATTGTTGCAGAAGAAATGGGATTTGAATCAATTGGTATCGATATAGACTCCAGTTATGTTGAGTTTGCAAGTAATAAACTTAAAGAAAAGCTTGACAATGACCATAGTCACACAAAATGGTGACTATGGTCGTTTGAGAAGTGAGATTATCAGTAAAACTGCAGTATGGACTTATTCTTCAGAAGAAATAAAACAATATGATGTCGAGTATGACGATGTATGACATATCTCAAGCTCATGCGGTTGATTAATATCCTGTAAAAAACCAAGTGCGGGCGTTTTTTCTCCACAAAACACCCAAATCTGACCAAAAAATAAAAAACAACGCTAAATCAATGACTTACGACAGATTTTTGTATGACATTTGTAGGACATTGCTGCGCTGGGTCAATCGCCATGTGTCCACAGTGCTAACATTAGCACTTCTGCATGCTCTGAAAGCCTATATAACTAGGGACTCTATTGGATTCCAAAACCAAAGTCGAAAAAAGATATAATTATTGACCCGACACCCGTATTTTTGGGTCGGCTGTCAGCAAAGCGGTTGTAACTGAGTTTCACAAATTCTATATTCATTTTTCCAAGTAAGTGTTAATTTCAACAGATATGTGTATAATCTAATTTTAAAGGACAAAATTATGAAAATAGATAAAGCAGCTCTCCGAGAGGCAACCGTTGACACCATGCTCGGAGCCATAGTTAATTTTCCTCTCTCTTGGCTGACCATTACGATTGTTCTACTATTCACTCACAACTCGTTTATAATATCTTTAAGTCAATTAATTGTTTTATCAATTTTGGCTATTATCAGAAGATATTACACAAGAGTATATTTTGATAAGCGAAATAAAAGGAACGGATTATGAGCATAGAAAACGACAAGAAAATTGATATCATTATTTCAGAGCTTGAATATACAAATCAAACCCTACACGACATAAATAAAAATCTCGCCAACTTGGTTTTAATCTACCAAGTCCAGTTAGCTGCAGTTGAAAAAGCATTGCAGGTCCCGGAAGAAGTAATAGACACCCCAAAAAAGAAATTACATTAATTTGAACATAAGTGTTGACTCCAATACTTTATACGCCTATAATGAACACTGTAACAAACAACATATTAGGAGTAAAAATATGAGTAGAGACAAAAATTCATGCAATGTTCACCTGAACTGGCATGAAACTAGGGTGGTAAAAGAGGTCTTTGAGATTCTTGTAAAGAATCCAAACAACAAACATCTTTTAGACAACGAAAACTTCGTGCGTATTTTGGACCGTTCAAAAAACGCTTGCAAGAATCAGGACGAATATCCTGCCAAGATAGAAGCCATGCACGAGCTTCAAAAAAATAACCCTTGTTGGGTTGGCTACGAGGGTGACAATGGAATTAACTAGAGAAAACAAGACATGGACCTACCACGGACATGACTACATCTTCGCATTATCTGATGAGAAGCTGCACGACCACCTGACCTTGATAGTCAAACCATCAAACATCAGAGTGCTTAAGAATTTTACCGACATGGCTACTAAAGACCTGAAGGCTAAAATCATCGAAGACTGGTTCACAGAATCAAATCAAGATGTGAAAGAGAGAAATAACCAAAAAGCGAGACAACGCAGATTATTAAATAAGGAGTCAAACAATGGATAATCCAAAGAAACTAAATAAAATCGAACAGCTTAAAATACATCTTAAAGCTGACCTTCACAGACTGATATCAGTCAACACCCACTTCCACGGCATCAAGACCTTTGAGATAGGAGAGTTCCTAGACACTCAAACCGTCTGTGAGAAGTGCAAAGCCGACATGCCTGCATGGCACAAAGACCAATTGGTTCACCCAGTCATGACTGCACTGACCAAAATGGCCGCAGAGCAAGAGAGAGAAAAGAAGGAGTTTGCCTAATGGATAACAAAAATAATCTTACGAATCCAGAGTTTATTGTGCAGAAGCTTGGAACCGATGGAAGGTCTCGTGTCAAGAAAGTTGACACAGTTACTTCTGATTTTGATGAAAACATGCAACCGTTGAACCGTAGAGGTAGACGGTTGCGTAACAAACTGTTGCGACAGTTAGCAAAAGGAGACGGCAAGTGAGTGACAAATGGCACGGCGGCAAAGGCGACCGCAACCGCACCAAGGATATTGAGAGGTTCAATGAGAACTTTGAACGCATCTTTGGTGCGAAAGAACGCTTCAAGAAGTTTGAGAAAAATTTTGCGAGGACAATCACAAAACCTGAGACACAAGATAAGGAGGGAGAATCATGAGTTGGCAGACAGATTGGAGAATAGATAAGGGTGTGAAAGTGCCTGACTTTAGAAACCGTAAAGGCAAATTTGCAGAAATGGATAAGTTCTTACAGACCCTAGAGATAGGTGATTCGTTTGTTATTCATCCAAAAGTTGCACCTGATGGTACGATTGTTGAGTATTCTATTGCTCAAAACGTAGTTACTAGAGGTAAAAAGCATGGCATGAAGCTGACCTCAAGAAAGATATATTCTGACGAGGACCCTAATGTGTACCACTACAGGATTTGGTTTGTAAAGAAAATAGAACCTGAGATTAGAAAATATAAATATGAAAGAAAACCTATGGCGGAGGTCACTGAAAAATCTTTTAATGATTTGGCTGAGGGAAGATTGCCTAACGACATTTTGTTCTTAGCTGAGCAGAATGAGGAGAACCGGGCTATTGTTGAAGATATTAGAAGATTGAATAAAATACTGCTTGAAGAACTAACTAAACAGAACATTAAATTACCTGAGGGGGACTAATGACTTCATCGAATCTAATACTAGAAATCGTGCAACTTTTTAAACAGATGGAAAAAAAAGATGCGCAGAAAGAACTAATTGAGATACTTAAAAAAATACAAAAAGGAGAACCATGGAAAGGCTAGAATACGAATCCATTTATGGATATTGCAGAGTATCATCCGATGAACAGGCCAAACACGGCACTTCATTGGATGAGCAAAAGAAAACCATTACTAAGATGTCACTGTACCTTTTTGACAAAGAACCTGACGGTTTTTATGTTGATGACGGTGTTAGCGGTACTTTAGATTTTGATAACAGACCACAAGGCAAAGAACTCAAGCGTAATCTTGAACCCAACGATGTTGTTTTAGTTGCCAAGCTTGACAGATTAATTAGACGATTAAGTGTCCTGTGTAAGATTCGTGATGACTTTAACGAGCTAAACATTCATTTGTTTGCACATGATATTTTAGGCGGTGCCGAATCCATTAGTACCTCCAAGTCACCGAATGTGAATATGTTTGTCAACATGATGGGGACTTTTGCCGAGTGGGATAAAGAAGAAACTGCTCGAAAACTCTATCAAGGTAAAATGGCTTGCGTTGAAATAGGCAGACACATAGGCGGTGGCGTGCCTTATGGGTATGAGCTAATCAAAGAAGGCAAGCATAAGTACCTCAAAGAGATACCTGAGCAGCAAGCAATCATCCAATACGTTGACAAATCACTAGCTAGACACAAGGCTAAAGGCAGAAAAACACCTTGGCGCAGCATTTCTAAGCAAATTAAATCTTTGTACAAGGCTGAAATACCACCGTGGAAAGTTTCAAGAATTGCATTGAGAAAGCTTAAAGATAGAGCAAGTGTGTGATATATTTGGACAATGGAAAACAAGGACGGCACTTACCCACATGATGTTGGCTCTATTGAGCCAATACCAATTACAGAAAGAACACCTGTTTTGGATATGTTGCCGACCAATGTTAGAGATGCACTGGAAGGAATCGGCGGTTTGTTAGACGACCCCATGATTGCTATGCCCGGCGGTTTTGCTAGGATGCCACTAAAAAAACTATTAGCAGAACTTGCAGAAAGAAAAACTATTTACAAACAACAAGGCGAAAGATTTAGAAGAGCTAGAGAAGTAGAACAAAGTGCTATTCGTGATGGCTACTTACCCGACATTGAAGGTAGCCAAAAAATAATGAAAAACGCTAACAACATTGGAAAGCAGATTAAATCTGAAATGGATGAGCTGCAAAAACTTATAGATAGTTATGGCAACACTTGATAATATTAATCTTTTCGCTAACGGCGGTCCTGCACAAAATACTTTTGAGGATGAATACCGAAAGCTTGTAGCTGTTTTTGATTCACCGGGAGTAATGGGTAGCCCACCTTCTTTTGAAGAATATGTTGCTATGCGACAAAAATCTCAAGCAGCAGATACAGCTAGACAAACTATGTTTGACGAGCTTGGAGAGGGTAATGTTAGAAAAGCCTACGAAGAAGGTTTCACCCAACTACCCATAATGGAACAGCTTGGCACCTATGTATTCCCACCCACAGGTGTGCCGATTGAAAGTTATGAAACTGGCTACTTTGCCGATGAAGCAGACTTTAGCATGAAAAGCCCACAAGAATTTGCACTGGATGTATTGAATCCAAGTAAAAATATATTTCAAAAATTACCCGTAAAAGCAGAAGACCCAATGAGTGCTGTACTAGCACCCTTATCAGCAGCAGGTGCAATAGGCGGACTTGGTGAATTAGCTAACATTCCTAAAGCCGGATTAATGGCACTTAGAAGATTTCAACAAAAGTCTATGGATGGTGGTGGCGGTGGTGGTATTGGCGGATTGCCACCTGAAGCTTTTGAAGCTGATGTAAAACAATTTGCTTTTGACCCGTCGAGTAATCTTAAGTCGCCAACAATTGAATCTTTAATTCGTAATGCACCAAAAAATCTCAAAGGCAAACAAATTCTTGATTGGCTAAATTCTAAAGGGGCCCCAAGCAAAGGCGTAAAACCCAAAGAGCTGCCATATTTAAGAATTGACCAATTTATTAAAGATAACCCTAATGCTACTTTGCCTGAGGTCATTGAGCATGCTAGTGACAATCAAATAGAAATTGGTAAAAACACCTACAGAGATATAGGCGAACCCGGGTCTGATTTTTATTTTGATGTTAATCAGGCCATGAACGACCCCTTATCAGGCGAACCTGCTTATCAACACTTAATAGACGATATTACTTACGATGTTGAAAACATGGAAGGTGTATATTTAGATGATTTAGTAAGAGACTATACTACAAGACTTACCTATGACGAATTAAGTAAGTATGGTCGTTATGGTGATGAATTTACCTTTGACGATATGGTAAATAGAATTAATAAATCTAACGAATCAGGTGCAAGCAATGAAACACTTGAAGATGTTATTGAAGAATATGCACTTAAAGTATACGAAGACAATCCTTTCATGCTGATTGAACCTAAAGGTTCAGGCGTAGTTGGAGAATTTGGTGATACTTTTGCTTACGGTAATGATGATATTGGTTACGCAACTTTTATAAACGGCGAAAGAATTGATATGAAACATTATGGTTATGATGATGTGCCATACTCACAAAACGAAGCCGAAATACGCTTACAGAATATTATGGAAGATAGAGAAGACATAGACCTAGGCATGCACAGCGGTCAACAACAATTCAAAAGATATGTGGACGACACTTTGCCGGGCGGTAAAAACTACCGTGAAAATGTTTATATTTATGAAAACCCTGCATTTGGAGATAATACTTCTAGTTTAAGTCATTTTGACGATGAAAACCAACTTGCACACATGCTTGGTAGAGACAGGGTTCTGGAAGACGGCACTGAGACGTTCCATGCTGATGAAATACAATCTGATTATCATAAAAAAGGCATGATGTATGGTTACAAAGACCCGATAAAAGATGCTGAAAGTTTGAAAAAAGCAAACGAACGTAGCGTAGAATCTTACGGATTACATCAAAAAGTTGTAAAACAAATGCGTGACGAGCTTGAAGAAATGAAAACACTTGCTGCCAAACATCCTGAACTCAATGAATATCAGGGTGAATACAGTTACGGCGATAAAGATTTGGCTATCCGCAAATTGGGTGGTGAAGACCGTGGCAACATAGAGTTTGATAATGTGGATAACCTAAATACATTTAAGCAACACCTTAAAACAACCTATGGCAACAGCCCAACCATAGAACAATTTAATGTTCCAAGCAGAATACAGGTATTAGAACGACATGTTAAAAGAGCAGAAAAAGAATTAGCCAAATATTCTGCTGAAGGTTTAGGCAATATACAATCAAACGGTGTAATGAGCAGACCCATTGCAACTATAAGAGTAAATGATGGTTCTGCTGAAGAAATCACCGCTGCATTAGATGCTTTTAAAAACATGGTCAATAAGCCTGATTATGGTGAAAAAATGGGCAAGATAAAACAGCTGCAAGGCGAAAATTTAATTTCACTAAACAACCTTAAAGAAACTTTGTCACTAGACTTAGCTAGATTCAATGCTCAATATCCTGATGCTAATACCGAAAAAGTAATGCAATACGGCGATATGATAAGAGAAGGACGCAGTAATTCATCAGGCATATTTGAGTTAGCCTATGAAGCATTAAGAGATGCAGAGCTAGATGTTCTAACCGCAAGAGCAAACGCACAACCTCTTGATGTCGATAACATGGATTTAGCTAGACTACTTGACGCTGAACTAGATTTTCGTGAAATGCCCGCAAATGTAAGAACAGAAATTAATAAAATGCAAAATAACGTAAAACCATTGCAAAAATTACGAGAAGAAACAACCGTAGACAGAGACATGTTTTTTGAGTATGGAGACAATCGTTCTGACAATCTTAAAAAGTTACAAAAATTAGAAGACTTTAACGGCAAAGAAATAAAAAAAGTTTTAGACAAAGTTCCAGATTACCCATTTAAAGGCGACGATTATGCTGAAATGGTAATTAAAAACATGATTATAGAAGCAATAGACGATGGCAAGCCTGCAATTTCTGTTTCAGGTTCAGCTGCTATTGTTCCTAGATACAGACAAGAAGAAGCTGATTTCTTCCCACGTTTTTATGACAAAACTATACCAAACATGATGGAAAAGTTAGCTAAGAAGTATGGCGGCAAGTTTGAAAGAGGGCAATTAGATGTTAATGATACCTTAGGCAAGGTTGACATGAATAACATATCAAATGAAACAGGCTTAGGCCCTGATAAGATTTATGAAATATTAAATGCAAACATCATTAGAATCACACCTGAAATGAAAGAAAAGATACTGAGAGAAGGTTTGCCACAGTTGTATATGGGTGGTAAAGTATCAAAAAGCAATTCAATGGATAGACCCATTGGTGGCAACAGGCGAGAAATGTAATGGCAGTTAATTATTTACAAGATTATTTAGGCATAGACCCCAATGACTATTCTGCTATGGAGCAGGGTATAGCAGGTATATCGCCACTAGCACCCGGGCAATCCATAATTCCACAGGCTCCTGTTATGCCAAGAGCATCTATTATGGATGAAGATGATTTTGCAAGCGCAACTGCTCCTCTTATGGACAGAGTTTATAGCAGAGAACAAGCAGCTAGAGAAAAATCCACAGGCCTAGCAAACGAACTACAAGCTTTACAAGAAGAAATGGCTCAAACTTCTGAAACAGAAATACAAAAAAGAGCAGACCTAGAAAGACAAATTCAGAACATTATGCAGGAAAGAGATGTCTCAAGAAATTTTGCCGAAGACTTAGAAAATCAGATACAAGGCATGATGGAAGAATTAGGCGTATCAAGAAGTGAGGCAGAAAATCTAGCGGGACAACTAGAAACAACAACTCAAGAAAGAGACACCTCAATGCAATCCGCAGAAGGTTTAGCTACAGAATTACAAGACGTTCAAGCAAATTTACAAGAAATAACCCAGTTAAGAGATACCGCACTGCAAAATTATCAAGATGCAGTCGCACAACAAGATATAATTAGACAACAAGCGGCTGAAAATCAAGCAATACAGCTCGAAGAGCAAAGAAACAGCCTTTTAGAAGAACGAGAAGGCATTATTACTACCCTAGAGCAAGACTTTGGCGTTCAAAGGTCTGAATTAGAGTCCGTAATAGGCGGTTTAGAAGGTCAAGTAGGCGATTTAACTAGTAAAGTAGGAGAATTAGAGTCTGTAAGAGGTTCTTTAGAGGGTCAAATCAACGATTTATCTAGTCAAATGCAGAATTTAGAGACCGAAAAGCAAGATGCACTAGCTCAACAAGACATTATTAGAGCTGAATCAGCACAAGCTCAACAAGACGCATTAGCGCAACAAGGCGACCAGTTTGCTACTGAAAAGAGTGCTTTAGAGCAACAAATAGCCGAATTAACAGCTCAAGTTGGCCAACAGCAAGCACCCGTAGAACCACCTGTAATTACAGATATAGAGGACAGACAAGAAATACCTCCAAGACCTCCACAATTACCACCAAAAATAGATGACCAAATATTTATAGATGACAGACCAATCATTGACGAAAGAATAGGCATGCCTCCCGCAACAGGCGAAGGCGGATTACCTGAAGGCTATAGTTATAAACCGGGACCCGGTAGTGAAGGCATGGCTTATACAACTGTTATGCCAAGTCCCGGGTTTAGATATGCATACGGTCCTGATGGTGACAGAATAGAGGTCCCTGATAATAGAACCGGAGACACAGGCAGCGTTCCAATTGCAAAACCAATTGACAGAATTGTAAGACCACCACTTATGCCGCCAAAAGATTTTAGAGATGAAAGAATCCGTATTGATGACAGGCCAATCATTGACGAAAGAATAGGCATGCCACCACCTCCATTACCACCACAAATTGGCAGACCACCCAGAGAAGACATTGCTCCTATTCGTAATCAAGACGACTTTTTACCAAGATTACCCATACAACAACCACCACAAAAACCTATTTCAATAGGCGGTGTAGGTGGAGGTAAAGGTATCATCGGCAAAAACCCAATTATCGGCTCAGGAACTGGCGGTATAGGTGCTAGACCTGATTTACCACCACCAACCACAGGAGGTTTCAAGCCTTTCTTTGGAAGTAAAAAACCAACAAAAGTACCAATGAAACCACCATCAATAGGCGGCTTTGGCGGTATGTCAGGCAGAAGAAGTATGCGTCCTATGATGAGAGCAGGCGGAGGAACCATTAGTCAAGCTATAGCAGACTTGCAAAACAGACTTAGATAATGGCTGAATACCTAAACGGTTGGGGTCGAGGTACATTTGGTCAATTAGGTTTTGGCGAAGGCTCAATACCAGTCGAGCCAACTGCACCGGGAGCAGGTACAACCGGAACCCCTGTTGCAGCAGTTAATGCTCAAGCAATAGCTTCAGTTGGTGGCGTAACAGCTACTTTAGGTTCTCTAAGTGTAGTTATACAAGCCGAAGCAAACGTCACACCAACAGGTGTTTTAGCGGCAAGTTTACTAGGTACAGCAACCACAACATCAGTTAACAATATATCCGTTACTGGTTTAGCAGCAACATCAGCTCTTGGAACGATAACCTTATCAACAGTTAATAATATATCTGTAACAGGATTTGAAAGCACATCAGCTCTTGGCACCACATCTCTTGTTACTAACAACAACATATCGGTATCAGGATTTGCTGCTACCACAGCAGTAGGCACACCAACCTTTATATTAGTCAACAGCGTACATGTTGATGGCCAATCTGCAACAGCTAATGTTGGCAGTATTGTTCCAAATGCAGCAGCAAATATAGTACCCAATTTAGATGGCGCAACAGCTTCTGTAGGCGTAGTTGCTATATGGGGAATTATCGATGATTCACAAACACCAAACTATAGCGCAATTGACAGTTCGCAATCGCCAAATTATAGTACAATAACAGATACACAAACCCCTAATTGGGAAGAAGTCGCTTAACGGAGAAAATACATGGCAACTTATGTAAACGATTTAAGATTAAAAGAAATAGCAACAGGTGATGAAGCCGGCACTTGGGGAACAAGTACGAACACCAACCTTGAGCTAATAGGTGAAGCATTTAGTTTTGGCACAGAAGCCATAACCACCAATGCCGACACTCACACAACAACTATAGCAGACGGAAGCACTGACCCCGGAAGGTCAATGTACCTTAAATATACAGGTACTCTTGATTCAGCTTGCACTATCACCATTGGCCCTAACACTGTTAGTAAGATGTGGTTTATTGAAAACGCTACTAGCGGCTCTCAAAATATAATCATTTCCCAAGGTAGTGGAGCTAACATCACTATTCCTGCAGGAGACGTAAAAGTAATTTACTCAGACGGAGCAGGAAGCGGAGCAGCAGTTGTTGACGCTTTTGCTAGTCTTAGCGTTGTAGATTTAAAAGTACAAGACGATTTAACCGTAACTGACGATATGACTGTTGGTGGTACTTTAGGAGTAACAGGAGTTTTAACAGCTACCTCACTAGACATCTCAGGCGATATAGACGTAGATGGTACAACAAACTTAGACGTAGTAGATATAGACGGAGCTGTTGATATGGCTACAACTCTTGCAGTTGCAGGTAACGTAGACTTTAACGGTGATTTAGACGTAGACGGTACAACAAACTTAGACGTAGTAGATATAGATGGTGCTGTGGATATGGCTTCTACACTTAATGTTTCAGGAGCTATAACAGGAACACTTGGTACAGCAGCACAACCTAATATTACAAGTCTTGGTACTCTTACAACACTTACAGGTGGTACAGGAGATTTAAACTGGGATAGCGGAACTTTATTTGTAGACTCTTCTGCAAATGCTGTTGGGGTAGGAACGACTAGTCCAGCATTTGAAACTGGTACAGGTTTAGAAGTAAGAAACTCTAGTGGTAATGGAGCTCATTTAAAATTAACTGACAATGCTTCAGGTACAGGTGCTACGCAAGGTTTTGATTTATATATGTTCAACAATGTTGGATATATAGAAAATTATGAAAATGCTGCAATAGTGTTTAGACAAAATGGTGGAGAGTCTGCTAGGTTTGATGCAGCAGGTGCAGCTACTTTTAACAGTACAATCAATGGCGTAGGTATATCTTCTAATATATCTAACTTCTCTCAAAGTATACTTATTAGTAACGATGCAGGTACAGGAACTTTATCCACTGCTTCTAATAACACAGGTTTAGGTTGGCAAGTTTTTGATGATTTAACAAGCGGTGATGATAATACAGGAGTAGGTCACGAAGCACTTGCAGTATTAACAACAGGTTCTAATAATACAGCAATAGGTAGAAGAACATTAGACGCAAATACTACTGGTTCTTCAAATACTGCTGTTGGTAGACTAGCTTTATCTGCTAATACCACAGCCGACAACAATACAGCTATTGGACTTGAAGCAATGGCAGCAAACACTACAGGTTCAGCAAATACTGCTGTTGGTGCTTTAACTCTTACAGCTAATACTACAGGAGCTTATAACATTAGTATTGGTGCAGGTGTTTCTGGAACCATTGGTGCTGCTTTACAATCAAATACTTCAGGATTATATAATGTTGGTGTTGGTGTTGGAGCATTATCAGCTAATACTACTGCCAACAATAATACAGCAATCGGTCATTCAGCTTTATATTACAATACCACAGGTGCAGATAATGTTGCAGTAGGTGCAACTTCACTTGATGCAAATACTACAGGATATAGTAATTCAGCTTTAGGTAGAGATTCTTTAACAGCAAATACAGAAGGACATTCTAATGTTGCTATTGGACAAAATACTATGGCAGCCAATACAACTGGTGATGGAAACACAGCAG
>Ga0208643_1000788_pt1 | contig 19604 bp, 28 predicted proteins | sample VirMetDEL_Nov_12_FD_184516 | JGI IMG/M metagenome (GOLD analysis project Ga0208643, IMG submission 184516) | Aqueous microbial communities from the Delaware River and Bay under freshwater to marine salinity gradient to study organic matter... | ecosystem: Environmental > Aquatic > Marine >... | reverse complement strand
GATGATGAGACAGCACACAAAGCGGATAGTATGGGGGAGTCCTCAGTGTATTATTTAATAAGGGATGGACTATGGGGGGAGGACTTAACAGAGTTACAGGTTAGCCAGCTTGTTAGGCTACAAGGATGTCACGACTTTGTCGACAATATTAAGCCCTTCAATGAGGAGTTTATAAAAGCAGTGAAGTCTACATATAACTTAGCTTGGGTAGCTGAGTACATAGGAACAAGGGGATGAGGTACACATAATTAACACTAATACAAACCTAAACAAAACTAAACCTTTAAGGAATATACTTATGAATAACCAATCTATTTTGTCAATTGTAAACAATGTTGAATTTAACGCAGAGATTATGTATGCTGGTGTAGCTCAATTGGGTCTTGAGGCTGTCGTAGATTATGAGGGGCCTTCTTTAATTCTGGAAGCCTTGTTAGAGAGTAACAATCCGTATGTATTGTGTAAACAAGACCTAGTCGGTTTGGCTAGAAATCTGTACACCTTACACAAGGGATTCTTTATGAAAAAAGCTGCTGAAACATTTACAAAGGAGTGCAAGTAATATGACTACATCACAATTCGAAGCAATGAGCCTACGTCAAAAAGCATTCTACCCTTTCACAGATGAAGAGTGGAACGCCCTAGTTAAAGACCAGAAGAAGAGAGTTTTCTTCGCAAGAAACAAGTTCTCAACTAAACTAAACCAAGGATAATACTATGCTAATCACTAAAAGACTTAATGAAACCACACCTACCCTATACGGTACATTAGACCAAGAAGCTCAGATATTGTTCGATACAATTATAGAGTTCTGGAGTGATGAAGAACAACACGGTTTTACTGGGGTGACTCAGGACTATACCGACATACAGTACTCCGCTGAGATATTCAACGAGATAACTGGTTTAACAGTAGAAGACATCTATTATGACAATGTAACGTCATAAACCCCCGCCCCCTGTGCCATACAGGACTCTTGATTTTGCCCAATTAGACTAATAAGTCTGGTTAAAGCAGAATCACAGAGTCTTGTGTGGTGCAGGGGGTACCGTCTTTTTTTTCATTATTATTAATATATTAATACTTAAAGGTGATATTATGATAGATATATCTAAATGTAACGAGTTAGACCTTTTAAACCCTAATGCCCAAAAGGCTATAACTGCTATTGTAAAGGAAGAGTTCTTGTTTCTGGCTCGACATATGTTAGACTATTCTGATGAGTACTTCTTACACGAGGCATACACATTGCCCAAGGATGATGATGACCATCGGGCACAATCTGAATGGGTTAAAGACAAAGCCTCTGTAGCTATACATCAAGCTCTGGTTGAATTAATCGCAAAAGACTAAAGGATACTTAATGATACAAGAAATAGTTCAGAGTATATCAGAAAGATTACTCACAACTCGAGATGGCCGAAGTAAAACCAACTGGCTGTGGAAATACAAAGCAGAGTCTGGTAAGTCAATAGAGACTTTATCTGAGGAGATCTATAATCTTGTTGTAGGTAAAATATTATTAGGGGTAGTAGGTGAAGCCCCTTTCACAAGAACCGCTATTGCGATAGGCCAATCTATTCGCTTAAAGTATAACATCCCACAGGAGAAGGATGAAACACAATGCTGTCTACACTGTGGCAGTAAGGTCTTAGAGGCGTTCTGTAATGCTGATAAACCAGACCACCCAATACAGATGTTAAACATTAAGAAAATTAATGCTCCCGGTATGAAACACGCGATGTATGAAATCAAGTGTACTGATATGGAACTCTTAGAGGCTCTGTTAGAGAAAGAAGATATCGCGGAGATGACCAAGTTCCCATTGTTTGAACCTATGGCTGACTGGACCTCTGGGTACCACGATGGCATCAATGTACAAATGATTAGAAATGCGGGTAACGCGACCCTCAAGGAGATAACAGTAAACACTGCTCCAAAGGTTTATTCTGCTCTTAACAAGCTTAAAAATACAGGATACATCATAAACCCCGAAGTATTTGATGTGTATAAAACCTTAATCAAGAGGCAGGACAAATCTGCATTTATGGCTAAGGCATATACACCCATAGAGAACACACCCTTTAAACACGAGAAGGAAGAGATGATAGCCAGTCGCATAGGTATGTATACTGAAGCTAAGTTCATCGAGGCCCTCGCAAGAAGCATAGAGGGCCGGGTGTTCTACCAAGCTTACAACTGTGACTTCCGTGGTCGTATATACCCGTTAACTCCTTACTTACACGAGCAAAGCTCTGATAACGCTAAGGGCTTACTCAAGTATAGCGAAGGCGTACCATTAAGAGAGAACGGTGCTTACTGGCTGGGCGTACATATGGCTAACTCTATAGGGGAAGACAAGCTGCCTTTAGATGATAGAGCTCAGTATGTAGAAGATAATATGGAGGAGATACTAAGCTGGGCGGCAGACCCTCTTGTTAACATAGGGTGGATGAAAGCGGATAAGGCTTGGTCTACATTAGCTTGTGCTTATGAGTTTAGCAAGCTGAGAGACTGGGTTCTAATCGGTGGAAACCCAATGGAAGAGTACGAGTGTAATGTCCCTATTTTTATCGATGGCTCGAACAACGGCGTTCAACACTTGACCGCTTTGTCTCTTGATGAAAAGATTGCCCCTCTTGTTAACTTAGTGCCTACCGACTTACCCGGTGATGTGTATATGTACATCGCTGAGAAAGCCTGGGAAGCGTTAGCAGTAGAGGCACAACAGTACCCCGATGACCACAAGATACACCAGTGGTTACCTCGCATACAAGAGACAGTTAAGCGTTTCAAGATGCAAAGAGAAGTTGCCGCTACCTCAGACGAGAAGTCCGCTATCTATCACAAATTAGATGTCTATCGTAAACGTTTAAGGAGAGCAGGTATAGAGCAACAGCTATGGGTTCCTTTCTGGGGTCTCTTAGCTAACGACAAGAAGCTACAGCGTAAAACAGTTAAGCGTCCGGTGATGACGTTAGGTTACGGTGTTACCCTCACGGGCGTCAGAGACCAAGTCTTTGTAGACACGCGTAACCTCTCAGAAGACCTTAAGTTCAAGGATAAAAGATGGGCTGACCCATTTAGTACCCTGCTGTATAATACAATGTTAGCTTCTCTGGAAGGCCCTGCTATAATGTTAGATTTGTTCCGACAGTTAGCAGAGACGGCCAGTGCTCAGAATAAGCAATTGACTTGGCAAGTACCCCTTACAAACTTCCCCGCTAAACACAGCTACATTAAGCTGCCCGAGGAAGAGGTTCGTGTCCAATTCTGTAAGATTAAACCAAAGGGCTTTCAATTAGTGATTCGCCCTCCCGAAGGTGGCAAGCTAGATAGGCGGAAACAATTACTTGGCGCAGCCCCTAACATCGTACATTCATTCGATGCTGCTCATCTAACTATGATAGTTGAAGCATCACCCTTTACTGTTACCACTGTACACGATAGCTTCGGTTGTCACGCAGGTAACATGAATGACCTGTTCCGTATCACTCGTGAGCAGTTCATAAAGTTCTATGAAACAGACCCCCTGGCGCAACTATTAGCGCAGAGGAATGCGGTAGAACTTTACCCCACGAGAGGTTCTCTTGACATCACTGAAGTGCTTAAATCAGACTTCGCTTTCGCATAATAAGTCTGGTTAATGACAAACACTTTTTCAACACAGCAGTAAATCCGCTACACTATGTAGCATAAATAACTTAACCTAAATAACTTTAATTAAATCCAAAGGAAACAAAACTATGTCTTCAATCGTAATCCGTAACGCTGAATTATTCTGGGCAAAACTTGACCAACCTGTAAACCCTTTCAACTCACCACAGCCTCATTGGGAACTGCAGATTCGCACCCGTGACAAAGCTGAAGCTAAAAAGTGGAAAGATGCAGCTATGAACGCCACTCTTAAAGAAGATGACAGCGGTACATATTACCAAGTTAACCTCAAGCGTAAAGCATTTACAAAAGACGGTAAGCCACGTGACCCAGTCAAGGTAGTAGATGGTGAATTGATGCCTCTTAACGGTGCTACGTTAGGTAACGGTTCAGTAGGTAATGTACAAATAGATACTTACCCCTTCACTATGAATGGTAAAGATGGTATTGGTTTCTCAATCAAAGCTGTCCAAGTCACTAAACTGGTAGAATACAAAGGTGGTAATGGGCTTGAATTTGAAGCAGAAGGCGCTACAGAGATTGTGGTACCTACTGACACCAGCTCAGATGATTCTGATTGGTAAGCAACGCATAATCTAACAAACAGCAGAGGGGATTCATTCCTTCTGCTTTTTTATATTAAGGAATACTTATGAATAAAACAAAGATGAAGAACTACACGTATGTTGCAGGGCCTATGGAAGATTGTTCTGAAGACCATATGACTGGTTGGAGAAACAACGTTAGAGAACAACTGGAACTGAGTGACATCGCTGTCTTAGACCCTACCAGACGAGTGTCCTTTCACGACCAGTTGACAGACTTGCAAGACCAATCTAAGAGTAGGAACACCTGTCAACGCATCTTTAAACAGGATATGCAGGACATCGCTGATAGTAAAATAGTGATAGCTGATATCCGACGCAGTTCAGGGAGGGGCACCGGGACCAGTATGGAACTTATGTTTGCCCATCTTAAAAATAAGATTATTGTCTTAGTTGCCGACGAGGATGACTTTATACATCCTTTCTATGAATCAATGTACACAGAGAAACACTACAATTTTGATGATGCCGTGGAAGCGGTCCGTTCTTACTATTAGGGGTTCGCTATGAATGCTACCGTAGAAAAGTTTAAAGGGCTCGGTTATGAGCTACGCAGAGTACAACGCGAGGCTGGTGCTCTTATGGGGCAAGCAGATTTCTGGTTCTGGTCAGAAGAAGATCTGGAGATACAAATAAAATGCATAGGAGACGATGAGTTTGTGATGCTGTCTTATTATAACCACGGAATTCTCCTGGATCTGGTAACAGGGATGGGGGGCGCTGAAGTGGCCCGTGTTATAGAGGCTAACTCTTGGGACGACGCAGCCTTCGAGGATATGCAACATCACGTATGCCAGGGGGATGTCTCGGCAGATGTATTAAAGCATTTAGATGAGAACGTGTTAGACCAGTTAGTTGGTGATGCACGAGACCTAACCGATAAAGGTCAAGAAGTTCTTGTTATGGCTAAATTACTACGTTAAGAGGTGTTATGAATATATTTTACTTGTCGAAGAATCCTATTGTTGCTGCTGAAAAGCAGATAAACAAACACGTTATAAAGATGATATTAGAGTCAGCACAGATGTTATGTACTGCCCACAGAGAATTCGGGATTGACAACGATAACCTATACAAACGCACACATACCAACCACCCCTCTGCTATATGGGTAAGAGCATCCAGTCAACACTATGATTGGCTGTATCAACATATGCTCGCACTGGGCAATGAGTATACTAACCGCTACGGTAAGATACACCTCACTATAACCAAGATGAAGGAACTGTTGAAACAACCACCAGCTGGATTAGAGGACGAAGGTTTTGTAGACCCACCTCAATGTATGCCAGAAGAGTACAGGAAAGAAGATACCGTAGAAGCTTACTTGAGCTACTATGAATTTAAAAGAGAAACAATAGAAGGTAAATAATGAATATCATATTAGTAGTATTACTTGTTGTTTTAGGAATAATTGTTATACCAGTAATTACCATAGCGTATATTGCATACAAATCTGTCATAGAAGAACTCACTAACTTGGGTGGTCCTGTGATACGTTTATCTGAAGAAGATTAACAGCAGGAGAAACCCTATGCGAGACTTAGTGTTATTTGAGAGCCACGTTAAGCACATCAAGTATCTACCTTGGCTACGTATCAAGACCCCTTACACAGAAGCATTAGAGAACCGAGGAACGGGAACAGTCAAAGGGGACACAATAGACTTAAACTTTACAAACTCTTATGGCAATCCTGGCGTACTAAAGGCCAAGATTAGAAGAGTAGGAAGACTATGGATTGTACACGGTAAGGTTTACGGGTACCACTCACACCCTGAAGGTAGGTGGGCTGCGGCTGTTGTATGGAGGACTGACGAGCACTTTAAGCTGATTGTCCCCAGTAGCAACGGTGAGTTCCTATCTATTAAAATTAAATATTATGAAACATCAACTGGAGAATAAGTAATGCCTTACATCACACAAGCAAGCAGAGAAGATTTTAAAGACATAGAGGAGCTAATACAGAGTAAACCGCCCCAATGCGCAGGGGACATCCAGTACGTACTTGCTTTGCTTATCAAAGAGTATATGAGTAATAACCCATATCGCTACCAGACTATGAATGATGTAATGGGTGCCCTCAATGGGGCTAACTTAGAATTCTACAGGAGGTATGTGGGACCTTATGAGGATGAGTGTATTGACAAGAATGGCGATGTGAAGTTTGATAGAAACCAAAAATCCGATAGATACTAGGAGAAGAATATGAGCAAGAATTCAATGGGAAGAGACAGAGTAGTAATCACAGCCGACAATGTAGAAAAGGCAACCCCTTATAGCGCTCTTTTGTTTATAAAAGACAACGAGCAATACGAGTTCTTTGATGACACAGTAATGATGGATTGTGCATTAAAGGCAGAGGTTAGGCTTTTGAGCCTCTATGAGGTCATAGGGGAAACACCAAAGCACCCTTATGAAGCGGTGGATTTTTATGCAGGCCAGTTAACAGGGGACATTCCTCGTTATTACAAAGACAAGCAGGCAACCGACGTAACTCCAACATACACATACCAAGGCGACTTCGGATTAGACCAGCCTACAACCCAACCAATCCAAGTAGAGCTTGAGTTGACTATGCCCACAGAGGTCCCTGATGACATCTCCACAGCAGTCAGTGGTCAACACTATAATGAGGTGGTTCCAGGTTTCCAGTATATGGAAATGATGCAACATATGTTAGCAGACAAAGAGGGGGTAGAAGCACACTTGCTGGGCCAGGTATACAAGTACCTAATGCGAGCAGGTAAGAAAGATGATGTAGAACAGGAATACCGTAAGGCACGGTGGTACCTCAACTGTCTAGTCAAATTCAAACAGACTGGTGAAATCGACTGCTCGGGAAATGACTAATATGATAAACCAAATCCACAAGAACTTAGAGATTAAAAGACAACAGCAAGCTGGTGAAAGACTGCTGACTCTGATATCCGATACTTTCGGAGAGGAAGCCTATCTGGCAGGGGGGATGGTAAGAGACCATTACTTCGGCAAGGTAGGTGATGACTTCGACATATTTATAAAACACAGTGAGGGCTTTGATTACGATAGTTTTATGGAGCCTATGCTTAATGGCTTACCTAACTTTCACAGCTTCCGTAAGCTCACAAAAGAAGATGGGTCAAACTATAATGTGGGTGCGATACGGGGTGTTTACGAAGGTACATACTCCTCCTTTAACGAGGATGCAAAAGTACAAGTAATCGTTTTGTTTGACGAAGTTGAGGCATACGTAGAAGCTGGATTTGCCTGTTCTCTAAGTGAGGCGTGGAAAAAGCGAGGTGAAGAGCCGTGGTATTCTTCTAACTTTCTTTGGTCTGCCAATAATAATCTTATGATGTTTAGGTTTAGTGGTGCTTTTAATCACAAATATATGGAGAAGATACGGGCTAAGTTTCCCGATATGGAAATTGATGATACTACTAAGGAACGCATACACGAAAAAGTAGCCAGAGAGAGTTACTGGAGGGGTATATGAAGTTAGTATACGATATAGAAAGCAATGGTTTACTAAGAGGAAATAAGAAGAGTGACCCGGTAGATAAGGTATGGATGGTGGTAGCGAAAGACTTGGATACCGCTATGGAATATGTGTTCTGTGACCTTACAGGAGCTAAGACTGATAAAGCAAAGAATCTCATTGTGAGACCCTTGCTGGACTTCAAGACCCTCTTTAACAAAGCCACAGACCTGATAGCTCACAATCAGATACAATATGATTTACCTGTGCTAAAGAAGATATTTAAATGGGAGCCTAAGAGCACTACGACCATCAGGGACACTATGTTAATGTCACAAATCCTTGATTACAATCGCTTTAACGGTAAGCATAACCTTGCTGTCTGGGGTGAGTACTTGGGTGTCAAGAAGCCTGAACACGAAGATTGGTTGAACTTTAGTGAGGATATGGTTCACCGCTGTAGAGAAGATGTGCGCATCAATGAAAAGGTGTATCGCTTATTAGCAAGAGAGTTATCGGAAGCATTAGGACGCTCTAAGAACCCTGGTATGTTAAAACGGAGTCTAAGAGTTGAGCATCAGATAGCAGACTTCCAATCCCAATGTACAGAAGGTGGTTGGCAGTTCGATATGGCCTCTGCTTTAGAGTTAGAGAAGCATATGGAGGTTGAGTTAGAGGTGATTAAGAACGCCATAGAGCCCAAGATGAATATGCGTATAAAGCTGTTAGATAAGGAACCCCGACTGCCTGAGTATAGGAAAGACGGGGCATACATGGCTCGTACTGTCTACCACTTTGACATAGACCAAAACTTAGGTAAAACAACTAAACCGATAGACGGCCCTTATCAGCGTATTAAGTTCTTAGACCCTGATTTAGGTTCAATGGAATACGTTAAGGCGTACTTATATAGTATAGGTTGGGAACCTTTAGATTGGAACTGGGAAAGAATAGGTAGAGAGTTCAAGAAGAAGTCACCTAAGTTATGTGAAGAATCTCTAAAGGCATTAGGGCCAGATGGAGAACTCTTAAACAAGTTCTACGCTACCCGTAGTCGATTAGGTATCCTTCAGGGCTGGATTGCTTTTACAGACCCAGATGGGAGATTACGAGGTGATATGTTTACTATTGCTACTCCTACAGGTCGAGCTCGCCACAAGATTGTGGTAAATGTACCTTCACCAAAGGCCTCGTGGGGCACAGAAATGCGCTCATTGTTTGGTTGTGAACCTGGCTACAAAGTAGTTGGTGCTGACTCCTCTGGTAATCAGATGAGAGCATTATGTCACTACCTGAAGAACGATGACTTCACGAGAGAAGTAATAGATGGCGATGTCCATCAACGTAACGCGGACACGCTATCACAGGTGTTCCCTTGTACCCGAGGTAATGCGAAGCCCTTTTTGTACGCGTTTCTCTTCGGGGGCGGACTTGAGAAGTTAGGCTTAATATTAACAGGTAAGCGAGATGCTGCCACGGGTAAGAAAGCTAAGAAGAGTTTCGTAGATGGAACACCGGGTTTAAAGAGGTTAATTGAGAGGCTTATGGAGATTGTTAAGGTGTCAGATTCACGAGACCGCCGAGCAAGCATTCCTGCCTTAGATGGTCGCAGGGTTTACTTAGACTCCGGTCACAAAGCTTTAAACTACTTGCTACAATCTGCTGAGGGTATCACCTGTAAAGCAGCGGTAGCCTACACTATGGAGAAGTTCAAAGAAGAGAACATTGATGCTCGACCGCTTATATTCTACCACGATGAGATGCAATGGGCTGTCAGTGATGCTCACGCTGAACGTGCTGCCGAAATTATGGCAGAGAGTTTCAGAGAGGCTCCCAAGTGGTACGATGTGGTCTGTATGGATGGTGAGGCAATGATTGGTAATAACTGGTTCGAGACACACTAACCTTAAATAAAGGAAAACATTATGATGGAAATGCATACGTTTGATTGGGTCTTAGCTGCTATTATACCAACAGTGGTTGTAGTCGGTTTCATTACTTACCACTGCGGTAAGCTTATGGATACTTACCGTGAAAATTTAGGGGATGACATCGATGAATAAAATAATCATCAAACAGGTCAGTAAAGTTATTGGTAAAACGAGGGCTCTACATGAGCTTAACTTAGCAGCTAGAGATACCTGTTTTTCAGGGAGCGGAGTTTCGATAAGCTTCGAATTCTTGTGGCATGAGACACCGCAGGGCTGGTTCTTCTGGAGTAATATTGACGCAGGCACATGGCCATACACTTACAAAACAGGAGAATAGTATGTTAGCACACAACGAAGCAGATGTTTTAGTAGATGAACTTGAAGCGGTGTATAAGCTGAGGTCTCGTAACGGTGACTCAGCGAGAGCCCGACAGTTGGGCTTCTATCAGGCTGTAGTGGCCCGGGTGCTCGCGACGGGAGACATCCAGCACTTAGAGAGCTCTATGAGAAATAAAGTGTGTGAGCTGTTGGTGGAGGAGATTGCCGGTGAAGAACCCTGAGTGTAAAGTACGTATTAAGTGGCTACACGGGACCTGGACGGAGAACGTCTCCTTCCTGTGTCTTGCCAAAAACGGGTGGGGCTCAGTAGAGTCTCACGTTAACCACCTAACCCGACTGACATCTACCTCTGCTTGGCAATTGATTGTAGAGGGTAAGATAGTCGCTGAGAAAGTTGAGAAGCCTAACGCTTCTAAGCCTAAGGTGGAGGACCTCAAGGCCCAGGCTAAGAGACTATATGAAGAACACGAGAGCTACGCTAAGGTAGCTAAGGTAATGGGTAAGCACCCCACAACAATAAGGACTTGGTGTAATGAGTCAATTTAAAACCTTTTTAGAAATAGGAACTTGTGATTTTGATACGTGTATAGACTTTGCTAACTCTGGTAAGTGGAAAGGGGTTATGGTAGAACCAACACCTCACATAGTGTCCACTCTGAGAGCACAGCGGACCCACGAGTTTAACCTTAGAATCGAACCAGTTGTTTGTTCTGATTACACTGGTACAATCCGCTTTGCCACAGCTAAGGACTCCAACGAGGATTGGGCGAGAGGCATAGGTACAGTAGTAGGTAGAAACCATTTCGGTACCTGCCTGTACAACCTTGGCAACAATGCCGAGTTGTTCTATAACGATATTGAAGAAGTACCCTGTATGTCCTTAGACGATATAATAGGTAAACACCACTCCTTCCTGAATTACGGTAAGATAGATTATCTAAAGCTGGATACTGAGGGACACGAGTGGACAATACTAAGGGATTACTCGTGGTTAGTTAAGCCTACGTTTATTAAGATGGAGCATAAACACATCGATGTCTTCCCTATGAAAGCTCTCTTAGAGAAGCAAGGGTATGTCGTTTATGTAGAACAAGAAGATTTATACGCAATACATACCGGAGTATAACTATGCCAAATTGGTGCTCAAACAAAATCATTATAGACCTGAGTGAATCCAGAGATTGCGACTTTGCCCGGAAGATAGTGCTTCTTAAAATGGGGATACCTATTACACAAGAGGAGATGCCACATGGGTTCTTTGGTTATTTGTGTAACAGTGAGGACCGTGAGCGCACTGCTGCTGACAATTGTGGGGATTGGGGCACTAAGTGGGACGTCGCAGAACCCCGGCTAACTACCGAGGATGACGACGGCTCTCCAGATGTAATGTTTACAGACAGTGAAGGTCGATATGTCTGGTTAATAGACACAGCTTGGAGTCCACCAGCAGGATTCATAGAAAAGCTGAGTGAGATAAATCCCACAGCAGTAATAGCCCTATTGTATGTCGAGCAAGGTGCTGATTGCATAGGCTTTCTAACTATAGAGAATGGTAAGGTAAAAGAAAACCAGCAAGAATCACTTATAGGCTTGACAGACAAGACCTATTGGAACTACCTCGCCCACGACTGGCATGTTCCTTTAGAAGAGCTCTCTCATCAGTATTTTATAGATAGAGGATTTGACCCTTCGGGTATGTCGTTGGGAGGATAAATACTTAGACTAACAGAGGATAATAATATGTCAACAGTTCTAATAGTAGATGGCGACCCGCTAATGTTTCGGGCAGCTTGGAAGAAAGAGACAGTAGAAGAAGCCTTGAGAGCTTGGGAAGATTTGATAAACGACCTCAAAAATGCTTCATTCTGTTATGAAGTAAAGATTTCTGTTTTTTCTGAGACCAATTACCGCAAGGCAAAAGCTAACAACCCTCTTTTCACCAAGCTAAGAGACCTGCTTGTAGAGAAAGAGCTGGTCACTGTTGCAGCAGCTGTGGAAACAGACGATTCAGTTCATATATGGCACGAAGAGGCACGAGCAAAAAGAGGAGAATAATATGGCAATAGTATTACTAGTAGATGGCGACCCGCTAATGTTTCGGGCAGCTTGGAAGAAAAGTACAGTAGAAGAAGCTTTAAAATCCTGGGAAGAACGGCTAGAAGACCTCAAAAATACTACATTCTGTGATGAGGTAAAGATTGCTGTTTTTTGTTCAACCAATTACCGCAAGGATTTCTTTGCGGATTACAAGAATACACCTAACCGCCATAAGGCAAAAGCTAATAACCCCTTTTTCACTAAGCTAAGAGACCTGCTTGTAGAGAGAGGGCTGGTCACTGTTGCGACAGGTATGGAAGCAGATGATTTAGTTCGTATATGGCACGAAGAAGAAAATGCTAAGGGAAACGTAACGGTCATAGCGAGTGTAGATAAAGATTTACAGTGTATTGCGAGTAATCACTACCTTATCCACCATGACAAAATGATACATGTGGATGAAGAGACTGCCGATACACACTACTGGACACAAGTGCTCACGGGAGATATGGTAGATAACATCAGGGGTCTCAAGGGCATCGGTCCAAAGAAAGCAGCAGCAGTATTAGAAGGTGCCACCACGACAGAAGATCGTTGTCAGAGAGTGGTAGATAAGTTTCACGAAATCCACGGAGAGAACTGGGAGGTAGAAGTTAAACACACTGGTACACTTATTCATATTCTTAAGACAAGAGATGACTGGTTTACTATACACGACTGTACCCCTACCGCGCTTCTAACAACCGAGGAGCAGGAAGATGAGTGCTAAATTTGTAGCCAAGAAAGAGTATATTAAGAGCGACTTAGGCCACTGGAAATACACGGGTGACAATGTTAACCTCGCTGAACACTTCGGCTTTGTGTACCTTGTTATTAACAAAACACGTAATAAGTTTTATATAGGCAAGAAACAGCTATGGTCTTACAAGAAGAATACCCACACAAAAACGGGTAAAGCTTTATGGAGAGCATACGACACTTCCTCTACTCACGTTAAGGCAGATAAAAAGAAAGGTGATGAGCTGGAATACATTATGCTTGGAGTGTTCAAGACGAGAGCTTGGTGTAACTATACTGAAGCTTGGTTACAAATGGCCCTCCGTGCTATTACTGACCGTGATGATGACGGAGAGCGTAGGTGGTATAACAACCAAGTAGCTGCTATCCGCTTCATACCAAAACAAGATGATGAGCAACACGAAACAATGGGCAAGACCCTAGAGAAGGCTCGCCGCTTAATACGAACTATAAGGAAAGAAAATGTTATTATTACTTAGATTACTTTTAGTTGTTATGGTTATTTGTGGTACATTACACACGTTATACGCAACGGCCTCTTACTTAGTATGGGCTACCCCCTTTACCCCTTTAGGAATGTTCTTTGCAGGTATCGCAGTAACCACTTGGTGGTCTGCAATTGTAGCGAGGAAAAATACTGATGTCTAAATTTAAAACAGGTGATGTTGGAGAGAATTAATGGCGAAGCGAGAAAAGGGTAGATTTCTTAAACATCAAGAGTGTGAGAAGTGTGGCAGCAGCGATGCTTACGGTGCTTACGATGACGGTTGGGGTACTTGCTTTTCTTGCGATGCTTCTTATAAGTGGGAAAAATCAGGAGTAGAAAAAGTGCAGGAACAAACAGGTTTCGTTAAGGAGGCATTCACGCCTAAGGTTAGCCTCGACTCTATTGAGAGCTATGCTACTCGTGGATTCAGAGAGCGTAATATACCCAAACACATTGCTGAGTTCTTTGGAGTTAAGGCCGCAACTGATATACAAGGTAATGTTACAGAACACTTCTACCCTTATGGCATAGATGCCACTGTAGGTTACAAAGTACGTAAGCTACCCAAAGACTTTAGGGCAGTAGGAACTATCGAGGGTTTGTTCGGTCAACAACTATTTAACGGAGGTAAACGGTTAGTCATAGTAGAGGGTGAACTTGATGCCCTTTCTGTAGCATACGCGTATGACCAAAAGTACAGCGGTAAGATATTCCCCGTTGTATCTTTACCGAGCGCCAGCGGAATGAAAGCTCTATTACAACAGAGAGAGTGGGTACGACAGTTCGACGAAGTGGTCCTTATGCTGGACAACGATGCTGCCGGTCAGAAAGCATTAGCTGAAGCCTGTAAGATTGTTGGTGTAGATAAAGCTCGTATAGCAAAACTGAAAACTAAAGATGCTAACGAGTCTCTAATCAAACACGGCCATATGAGCATTATGGAAGCTATATGGAACGCGCAACCTTGGTCTCCCGCAGGTATTCTCCAAGGCGAAGAACTATGGGAAAAGCTGTTAGAAAGACAGTCAACCGAGTCCATACCGTATCCCCTGTGCTTACAGGGTGTTAATGATAAGGTTAACGGTATGCGTTTCGGGGAAGTAGATTTGTTCACATCAGGTACCGGTTCCGGTAAATCCACTGTAATAAAGGAGATTGTGCTATCATTAAAAGAATCAACAGAAGACTCAATAGGAATAATCTCGCTCGAAGAAAGTCCTGGAGATACAGTAGAGAAGTTCTTAGGGATGTACATGCAGAAGAACCTGGCGGACTACGAAGCGACACCGGAGGAAGAAAGGAAATCATTTGATGCGGTCTTTGGTGATAAGCGAATTAAGCTCTTAGACCACCAAGGCTCTGTATCCGATGATTCCCTGATGGACAAGATAGAAACCTTGTGTCTTATGGGCTGTAAGTATCTTATATTAGACCATTTAACAATCGCTGTTTCCGAAGTGGACTCAAGTGATGTCAATGGTGCTATCGATAAGGTAATGTCTGACATACTAAAGACCGCTAAGAAGCACAATGTATGGTTTGGTGTAATATCTCATCTACGTAAGACGGGATTACAAAGTACTTCTTTTGAGGAAGGCAAGTTACCCTCAATGGATGACATCAAAGGTTCTGGTTCTATAAAGCAAATTAGTTTCCAGATTATAGCTTTTGCAAGAAATATGATAGCCGGTAATGAAGCCGAGCGTAACACAATTAAAGTCCGAGTATTAAAGTCTCGTTTTACAGGTAGGACCGGGGATGCTGGAGGCGCTTTCTTCGACTCCGCTACTGGTAGATTGTCTTATGTATCTCACGATTTTAATGCGGAACCTGAACTATAAGGAAACACTTATGAGTACGAATAATAAAGATAAATTAGTTTTAGACTTAGGCGCGTTGTATGTAAGCTTGTGTTATACTTACGCTATTTTAGATTCAAACAAAAAGACTATTAAGAAAGCTTATGATTACATGAAGGGTTTGTATCTTAAAGAAGCGGAGAATGAGTTCCCAGAGGATATATTAGAGATACTACCTGAGTCTGAGATTACAGCAGAGATGCTGTTTCACTGTTACGACTCAGTAGAAGACGCTGTTAACCTTAATAAGTTGTTTTCTGATGACCGTAGAAACTATATGCTTATGACTTCGTTCGTAGCCATAGTGCGTGAAGCAGCGCAAGACAAGATGGACGCCGAGCTATTACAAGACACTACCAAAGACGGAGTAGACATGGATATAAAAGACGCAGCTAACATTTTACAAGTGTTTTTAAATGGGCCTTGGATTAAAACCTTAATGGTAAACCGTCCGGGCATGATGAAAACAACCACTCAAAGCAACCCTGAGACCTACGGTGTTTACGACAAGCGCAAGAACACAGCAACGAGCTTCCTGGAAGACAACAAGTCGTTTGCTTATATGAATCGTACACACTCTGTATCCGCTTGGTTCGCTCGTGAATTAGGTAACTATAGTAATCACTTGAAGGGGATGAGCAGCGGAGTAAACGTAGACGTCGTGGAGTGGGAGTCTATCGCAGACTTGTTATCAGGAACAGCCCAATCAGGGGATGCCTGTACTGAGCGAGACTGGGCAGAGGGCACAGCAGTAACCGTGACTTTTACAGGTGTTAACCTACCGGGAGTCGCCTTACGTATAGAGCCTATCCAGTTCACTACCAATGAAACCAAGTATTTAGCGTCTCAAATAGAGGCCCTGAATGAGCTAGCTAACCGCGCAGAAGGTATCTGTGTCACACCGGACTCCTTGTTATTCGGCAAGGACATTGAGGTCAAACTCACAACCACTCACGCTAAGTTCTCTAACTCTAAGGAATTTAAGGACTACGACTTGTCACTAGTGAACATCGACCGCCCTGCTCAAGACCTTGTTGAACAGATTAAGGGCGTTCTCTCTAAACCAGAAGACGAGCGACCAGAGTTGGTAACTGGCTTGTTCTATGGCGTACCTGGTTCAGGTAAATCAATGTTAGCTAACTTTATAGGTAGCGAGTTAGGTCGCCCTGTAATCAAGAAGACTTACGCTGAACTACAAAGTATGTATGTCGGTGAGGGTGAGAAGAACTTATCTGAAGCCTTTGCGGAAGCAGAGATGGAAGGTGCTATCTTGCTTATTGATGAGTTAGATTCTATTGCGGGTAACCGTAAGGATGCAGATAAGAACTACCAGAAGACTTTTGTTAACCAGTTGTTAACTGAGTTAGACAGCTTCAAAGGTATCTTCTTAGCCACTTCTAACTTTATGGAGGGTTTAGACCCTGCTGTGTTACGTCGTTTATTCTTGAAAGTTAAGTTTAACTTCTTAGATGAAGAGCAATTGGAGACAGCGTTTAAATTATACTTCCCTAAGCTAAAGCGTTCTAAGTTAGGCTTCTTGCCCTACTTGACTCCTGGTGACTTCAAGGCTGTTAAAGAAGCGGCACAGTTTGATGTACAGAAGTTAACCGTCAAACGAGTTAGAGAGTTGTTAGAACAAGAGATTGAGATTAAGAAGCTAACCCTAGGGGAGGCACTAACCGCAGAGAAGACAGTAGGTTACCACATATGATGGTGCGCCTTCTTCCCGAGGATGATTGGGACTTCTCCGGTACTCCCGATGAGAAAGAAGTAACATTTATGATGGATGTGGCCGCCCGGGTTTCGGGTGAGAGCCACGACTACAAGACTAAAGTGGGAGCAGTAATTGCCAAGGACCGCAATATATTAGCGTATGGGTACAACGGCACGGTTACAGGTCTAGACAATACAATGAGAGATAAAGAAGGTATTTGTCTGGATACTGTTGTACACGCTGAACAAAACGCTATTGCTAAGTTAGCCAGGTCTACACAATCAGGGATAGGTGCAACTGCATACTGCACTTTATTCCCGTGTATGAGCTGCGCTTTATCATTAGTACAAGCAGGTATTTCTACCATAATCTACAGAGACGACCACAAAGGCAATAGGGCAACAGGCCTATTGTTAGACAGCAATATTCAACTTTTTAAATATTTCAAGGAACAATAAATGAACGTATATGGTATTAACATCGACTTGGACAGAGATAACCGCCTATCTGAGCAATCACTAAAATTACTAAAAGACTTCTATCTGGAAACAGGTGAAGTAAGTCCACAAGAAGCTTTCGCGAGAGCGTCGGTTTCTTATAGCGCAGGAGATTCCGCCTTAGCACAACGCATATATGATTATGTGTCTAAAGGCTGGTTTATGTTCTCTTCACCAGTGCTCAGTAATGCCCCTAAGCCCGGTGGCGAATGGAAGGGTCTCCCTATTAGCTGTTTCCTGTCTTATGTACCGGATACAGTAGAGGGTCTCATCTCTCACCACGCAGAGACCGCTTGGCTCTCTATTAAAGGAGGTGGCGTAGGTGGTCATTGGGGTGACGTGCGAGGTATCACTCAGAAGTCTCCCGGTGTTATCCCTATGATGAAAGTGAGCGATGCACAGATGACCTCTTATAAGCAAGGCAAGACCCGTAAAGGTTCTTATGCTGCTTACTTAGATGTATCTCATCCGGACATCGTTGAGTTTATTAACTTCAAGGTGCCTACTGGTGGAGATACTAACCGTAAGTGTTTCAACCTGTTTAACGCTGTTAACCTCACAGATGAGTTTATGGCCTGCGTGTTTGACAACAAACCTTGGCATCTAATCTGCCCTGCTAAAGGTACTATAACAGACACCGTTTCAGCAAGAGACTTATGGCAACGTATATTAGAAGCTCGATTCAGAACAGGTAGTCCTTACTTGAACTTTATTGACACAGCTAATGCCAGCCTACCTGAGTATCAAAAAGAGAAAGGCTTGAGGATAAATGGTTCTAACCTATGTAATGAGATACACCTTGCTACCGATGAAGAACGTACCGCCGTATGCTGTCTGTCTTCTGTTAACCTGGAGTCTTATGCCGAGTGGAAAGACACCTCTATAATAGCCGACCTTGTAACCTTCTTAGATAATGTGTTAGATATCTTTATCGAGAATGCGCCTGATGATATGTCTCGTGCTACCTATTCTGCTCAACAAGAACGGAGTATTGGCATTGGTGCTATGGGGTATCACGGGTACTTGATGAAGAACAACTTGGCGTGGGAGAGCGAGGAAGCTGCTAAAGCTAATTACGCAATCTTCGAAGATATGTCTAAGCAAGCTAAGGCTCAAACACGAGTGTTAGCAAAAGAAAGAGGGGAAGCACCTGATGCGAGAGGCTGGGGTGTACGTAATGCTCACCTGTTTGCTATTGCGCCCAATGCTAACAGTAGTGCTATCTGTGGCTGTACTGCTTCTATTGAACCGCTGAAGGCAAATGTGTATGTACACAGAACACGAGTGGGCGCTGATGTAGTCAAGAATGGCTACCTAAAACCTGTGTTAGCTAAGTACGATAGAGACACCGAGGCTGTTTGGGAATCTATTATGGACAACGATGGTTCTATTCAACACTTAGAGTTCTTGTCTGAACATCATAAGAATGTCTTCAAGACTTCTTTTGAGATAAACCAAGGCTGGGTAGTTGAACACGCTGCTAAACGTCAACCCTTTATATGTCAAGGTCAAAGTGTTAACTTGTTCTTCCCTGCTGGTTCAAGGAAAGAGTATGTGAACCAAGTACACTTAGATGCTTACCGCAAGGGTCTCAAGGGTCTGTATTACCTTAGAACTACAGCAGGTCGAACTGCGGATAAAGTAGGCCAATCAGTAGAGCGACACGCATTACAAGATGACTTACGCAATATCATCTATGGTAAAGCGGCTTGCCCTTTCTGCGTTAAGGCTAAGACACTATTAGACTCTAAGGGAATTAAGTATGACTATATTGACTTGGACGAGATAGGTAAGACAGCAGCGCAGATAACGGGTCGTAAAGAGGTTAAAACAGTTCCACAAATTTATCTCAATGGAGACAGGATAGGCGGTTACGATGAATTAGTAAAGTTCTTCGATAGCTCTTTTCAATCAACAGATGACGAGTGTATTGCTTGCGAGGGATAATTGATGAGTTCATATTTATATAATAGTGTAAGAGAAGTAGAAGTAGCGATGGAGGGTTTGTATGCTTGTGACAAAGAAGTTTTTACAGCCTTTACCGTCGATGAGCTAATTAACGATGCGGTTATAGGTAGTATAATACCTGTAGCTGTAGGAGAAGAGTATATGATAGAATATAACAACGGGACAGTATGTCAGTATTAAATAGTAAGGAATTTTTATGTCAGTAATTGAATCAAGTAAAACCTATAAGCCCTTTTTGTATTCGTGGGCTGTA
>Ga0208643_1000785_pt1 | contig 19661 bp, 21 predicted proteins | sample VirMetDEL_Nov_12_FD_184516 | JGI IMG/M metagenome (GOLD analysis project Ga0208643, IMG submission 184516) | Aqueous microbial communities from the Delaware River and Bay under freshwater to marine salinity gradient to study organic matter... | ecosystem: Environmental > Aquatic > Marine >... | reverse complement strand
TAAAACTCCTTTTTCTAAATTTACATTATAAATCGGAGTGTTATCAATTACATACGGAGCGCCTTTCAGTTTAAACGCCATTGTACGGAAACACTTTGTTTAAAGCTTCTTTTCTTTTTTGGCAACCGCAAGGGATATTAAGACCCTCTGATACCTTATCAACAACTGTTTTAATTCCAGTTGCTTTAGTTATCTTTTCTATAGTGTCGCCTAATCCCTTGGATTCCATAATGTTTATTTTTTATTTTTTTTAGCAATTCTGTTTTCTATTCTTTCAGCTCTCTTGTTTAATCTATTGTGCTTAGCTTTAGCGGCTCTACCTTCTGCTTGCCCTCTTGACCCAGCATTATAATCAGATTTTACAGCGGCTGCTTTGTTTTTAACTTTAGCTAATTTCATTTCTTTTCTGCTCTTTGGAGTATCAGATGATTTAATAGTCTTAGTAGATTTTGCTGCTGTTTTTTTAGTTAAATCAGAGGATAGCTTAGAGGCAGAAGCTGTTTTTATTTCTGTTCCAACGCCACCTTTGTTTTCTAAAGAAACTTTTTGTTTTTGTAAATTTGTAACACCAAGTTTGCTAGCTGCTTTTTCAAAAGCATTTCCAGTAACCTTCTTTTGTCTAGGAGCTGGTGAAGGAGTTGTTGTTTTTGCTTTTGGTTTTGTCTTAACAGGTGTTGTGTCAGCTATTGTAGGTATAGTAAAACCTCTTGGAGTTGTAGGGCCTTGAATAGAGCCAATTGTATTTGTTTTAGCAGAACTCGGAGGATCTTGATATGTAATTCTTTTCGTTACTCCTTCTACTTTTACAGTTCCTGTTGTTTTATCTCCAATAGCTTTCAATGGAGAACCTTTCATTTTAAATGGCATAGTTTTATTTTTTATTTGTTAATTAGCATTTCCACTTACGTCTTGCGATGTCATTTGGGCAATCTCCGTTTTTATCTGGATCTTTGCATTTTTTAATTCCTGCGGATCTAGCGCAATAGGATTCCTTACGCGGTCCACCGCCTGGTTGAGGCGCTTGTAAGTTTCCGCCAGTTTCCCTGTTGTACTTTCTTCTTTCAGCAGCAGACATACCTGCTTCGTATGGTTTAGTCCTTAAAAAAGGAGATTTGCTTTGTACGTATGGCATTATATTAGCTTATAAGTTGTTTTTCCTTTTATTTTAAATACTTGCATTACCCTCTTCCTGTTTTCATCTGGAGAAGCATAGCTTACATGCACCCAATCAGGGTTATCTTCAGATCCGAATTCCCAAATAAGTTGATCAAAATCTAAATTATTTTTAATGTAATCAAACATAGCTGCATTAGACTTGAAGCCAAAACTATCGTCAATGTCAATTGCTCTTCCCTCGCAATGCTGCGATTTGGCGCTCCCTCCTATAGCTAAGTTTAGTTCTTTAGACCTATAAAATGAATTTATTTTAATCGGTCCTCCAACCCACTCTCTTAGCGGTTCAAAAACGTTTTCAGCAATAACCTGCATATTTACTAAATGGTAATCGTCAGGCGCATTTTTTATATCTAACCTTAAAGCGGTTCTTGAAAAAACCCCTTCTTTGTTAGACACATGCTTGCTAATCATCTTGTTTTTTTCTTAATTCCCACCACTTATTAACAGTGTAACCTATAGTTACTATTAGTAAAGTGATTTTTAAGTAAGGCTCAATATTAGTCATAGAAACTACAAGGGATAAAAAGTTTATAGCGTATAGTTTAAGATCTGTCATTCCCCTTAGCGTAGGTTTTAGAAGTAATAGGCCCAGCTGAATAAGGTACAGCTGCTTGATTAATTTTCATTCCATTAATCCCGCTGCTTGATCCTTGACCCATTGGAAATCCGCTAGTGTCTAACGGTCCATCCCAAAGAGCATTAGCTCCAACAACACCTTCTTCTGCTTTAACTACAGCTTTAGTTTTTGTATCTTTCATAATATCTTTTATTAGTTTTATCATTACTTTTTGTAACCTTCGGTTTGATCTTTAAAAAATAAAGGAGCGCGGTTGCCCATAGAAGATTGTCTTTGATCAACAGTGCCATAAATACCAGCGGCAACATCCGCGGTTGTTTGATTAAATACTGGTTTAGCAGTGCCTAACGTATTGCTTGCGGCAGGTGGCGTTAAGGTTGTTTGAACCGGCATACCCGTAAGAGGGTCCACCATTTGTTGTTCTGGATTTATCATAATTATCTATCTTTATCTGTGTTAATATTTTTAATTGCAGTCTGTAATACAGTATCCATATAGGTGTTACCCCTCATTATACTGTTTCTTCTTTCACTTGTGGGTATATCATCATCCCCTAGCATAATACGATACATGCGGCTTATTAATTGTTTACACTTAAATGAAACTTCGTATATGTTGTGTTTTTGGGTTGTGTAGTTTCTTTTTCTCCAAACTGTAATCCAACCTTCTTTAACTAACCTGTTCCAGCGTCTATTATCCCAACTATAAGCGTACGTACCGAGTTTAAAGTCCTGCTTAGTGAAGAACCTCATGCAATCAAAGTATATTAATAATTCTAAGTCTGCATCCTTTAAGTTGTAGTTCCTGCAAGCCCATCGTCTTATTATTCGATAATGTTTTAACAAGTTCATTTCTTTAATGTCACTTGCTTCTAGCTTTTTCATAGAACGACAACTACATCTTGTAATTTTATAATGTGATAAATATCTTTATCAACTTCTATTTTATGACCCGCGTGGCGATCGTAATAAATTTTATCACCTGGCTTTATACCTGCCGCTTCGTCTCCAACTGAAATAATATTAGCCATAACATACCTAATATCATCTTTTTGGTTTTCAGTAAGAAGTAAACCACCTTTTGTTTCAGTGGTACCTTCTTTTATTTTTTCTATAATTAAGTTTCTACCTATTGCTTTCATTCGTTACCCTTAAGTTATTAATTACACAATCAGTAGATAAAATAGTAGTAGCAACAGATGCTGCATTTCTCAACGCACTTTTGGTAACTAATAGCGGATCAATAATACCGTGCTTGATCATATTAACTTTTTTACCAGTTATCACGTTTAGACCCATTCCTTTGCCTCTTAGAGTTTCTTGGTATTCTATACCTGCATTTTCTAATATGGTCTTAAACGGCGCCTTAATGGCCTCTAGGAGTGCTTCTTCGCTAATCGTCTTGGGTTTAATTGTTTCTGCCGCATTTAACAGTGCAATTCCACCTCCAGGTACAATACCTTCTTTTATAGCTGCCTTAGTGGCGCAAATAGCATCTTCTACTCTATCTTTCTTTTCTTTTAACTCTATTTCAGAATTAGCGCCAACTTTTACAATGGCTATTTTAGCCGCTAGTCTTGCCAATCTTCTTTCAAGTTTAATTATTTCGTGAGGCTTAGTTGTATGCAATAACTTTTCTTTAATAGTTTTTATTGCGTCTAATACCTCTTCAGATGGTTTGTCTACTTTTAAAATAGTCTCTTCGTCTGTTGTTATGCTTTTTAAACAAGTACCTAAGTATTGTGGATCTATTAAATCTAAATCATCACCTAAGTCTTCGTTTATAATAGTAGCCCCAGTTAACATAGCTAGATCTTCTAGCGTTTCTTTCTTAGCTACACCAAATGTTGGAGCGTTAATTACATTAACTTTTAGTTTACCGTTTTTCTTATTAGTAGCTAAAACAGCTAAAACAGGTGCAGCAATATCTGCTATTATAAGTAATGATCTATTTCCTTTTAAAATAAATTCTAATACACTTTGTATCTGTCTTATATTATCTATTGGTGATTCAATTAATAATACGTATGGGTTATCTAATTCGGCAACCCTTTGACTTTGACTTGTAATAAAATGAGAGTTTGTTAAACCTTTGTTGTATTGCGAACCTTCTATTAATTCTATTTCTGTTTGGCCTGAGGACGATGTTTCCATCATAACCACTCCCGTTTCATCAACTGATCTAAATGCGTCACCGATTAATTTACCAAGATCTGCATCGTTGTTAGTTGATATAGTGGCAATTTGATCTATCATATCGCCACTAACTTTTACTGTAACTGATTCTAAGTATTTAATTACTTTATCTACAGCTGTATCAATACCTATTTTTAAATCTCTTGAGCTAATCAAATCAGCCACATTGTAAGCTTCTGTTAATATAGCGTGTGCTAATACAGTTGCGGTTGTTGTACCATCTCCTGCTTCACTTACGGTTTTTCTAGCGGCTTCTTTTAAAAGCGTTGCTCCCATGTTTTCTACAGGATCCAATAGTATAATACTATCCGCTACTGTTACACCGTCTTTAGTTATAACTGGTCTTCCATTTCCATCTTCTAGCATCACGCATTTACCGCTAGCCCCGAGCGTGGAGCTAACGGCTTTTGTGAGTTTTGTAATACCTTCAAATACTTTGTCCTTAGCTTCGTTACCAAAACTTAGGTTTTTAACTATTGCATCTGACATAAAATAATTTTATTTGATTTAATTTATACCTTTTTGGCATATTAGTATCATTACTTATTTTATGTCATTTTTACTTTTTTTCTTTTTTATAGTTATATAATAAAATTTAGTTATTATCTTTTGTTTTGGTGTTTATAAAGTTGCGGGTATTAACTTTGTAACCGTATTGATATTAGTTAACTTAGTCCCTTCATCAGTAGTTAATCCTTTACTTCCATCTCTACTTGCTGTATCTGTTATCACTTCATCAGCAGCATTATTAAACGTAGACCTTGTTGAAACAGCTGCGTCTAAGTTAGTTGTATCTAAAGAGTATAGTTTTGTTTCTTGGGCTGGAGATAATCCTGTTACAAGTACTGTATTTCTCCAAACAACGTCTAATCCGTAACCACTTGTAGTTGGTACATTAACGGGGTATACTTCGTCTGAACGGTAGAACCTTCTGTTATCAAGTTGATGTACACTTACATTTACAGTACTGTCTAAATATAAATCTATGATTCCAACATTAACTCTAAAGTTAGCTGTATCTAAAGCAGTAATACCCCCAAAGAAATTACGTATTCCGCTCTCTGTTGTTAGATTATATGCCCACCAAGCGTATAATTCAGATAAATTAAAATTAGAAGATATAATTAAATCAATTTGATTGTTTACATAGTCAGCAGTAAAGTCGGTTATTAAACTTCCATCAACTGCCATAGTATTGTAAACAGAATCATCCTCTTGAGCAACTAACATAGACCAACCTAAAGCAGTTGCTACAACATTGCTTTCATACCCTAATTTAGCTGTTACGCCATCAGTTTTTGTAATTTTAACACGTATTACATCGCCAGCAGAATAACCTGTACCTTCTGGATATTGAGCAGCATATGAAGTCCCTGCAATAACATCATTAAACACTTCTGAAGCTGTTGTTTCATTTGTGATTAATAACCTAGAACCCGCTGAAATATTTGTTATAGATATATTCAAAGGCGGGTAAGTTGTACCTGTGGAGTCTGTAACAATACCATCAACTTTAGCTCCATTGAGATACGTAACTGTACCTGTGGTTGTAATGTTACCGTAAAAAAGATAAGTATTCATACTCCAATTACCATTAGTTCTAGCTAATACTAAACCAATAACATCTATGGATAAGTCTGCTGAACCTAAATCTATTGTATTACCACTACGTGTAACAAATGGGGCTGTTTCATTTACAAAACCATCAACTAATATAGACATTGCTCTATCGTAGAATTGATAAGGTGTAGCAATATATGGATAGGCATCTACTACTGATTTATCTGCTTCTGTAATACTCGTGTCTGGCAGCATATTTTGAGTAGTAGTTAGTAATCCATTACCATTTAAAGATGTTTCATTAGTGGTTATTTGTTTACCATAAAGAACAGATGTAATATCAAAGTTGGCGTCATCGGTTGCTCCTTTAGAGAACCTCATAGTGTTAAAATCATTCTGTGCTTGAGTAGGTCGAGCAGCAAATGCTTTCATTAGTATTTCCGACTGTGTGGTTAAACCTGTTACTGCTGTTGTTAAAGAAGTTCTAGTTACGGTTGGAAAGTTAGAAAATGCCCCATAACCCTCGTCTGGATTTATAGTATAGTCAATTCTATTTCCATCATCATAAGTATTAATTACAACTTTAGCTCCATCAATAGCGGCTTTGTTTTCATCTAAGCATTTAACTACAACTTGTTTTGTTAGTGTAATACAACCACCATACTGAGATGGCGAACTTGTAAACTTACGTATAAACGTGTTCATGCCATCTTGAGGATTAACAAAAAATCTCGTTAGGTTATTACGCAGCCAAGAGACTGCTGAACTACCTATATTTTTTAAGTTTACAAAAGTGTTATTTTCTAATCCTTCAATCAAGTTGTCAACTAAACCAAAACCTTCAAATGTCGCTCCGGTGAAGTTAAGCACTACTCGGTTTTTACGTACAGTAAAGTTATTAAATGCAGCAGGCTCATTAAATATCCTAAACATATCCCCACTCTGACCATTAACGTAGCCATTGTTTAGGTTTAGGTCTGTACCGTATAAGGCAATTACTGAACCACATTGCATCGTTCCACCATTCCAATACAGCGATGCTCCGCTCTGTACATACATTACACCTTGAGATGGATTAGAAGATGTTGCGGTTTGCCTTGTAATAGTCAAGAATGTAGCTACGTTATAAAGACCGTTCGTCTCGCCGTTTATACTTAGGATACCACCAGACTCGACACGTAGTTCTTGTTTATTATTTACCTGTGTTGCGTTAGCTAGTATTAAATGCTCACTGCCCACTGTTATAGTCAAGTAACCTTGAACGGATAAAACGTAAGGGTCTGGCACTATGTAGGTGTCACAGTTGTAACCTACTATCTTAGTTGCTATGTTAACGCCGCCTGACTGCAAGTTAGCCAAAGAGGCTAAACTAGTGTCTATTGTACCCGCGTCTTGCTCTATAGTTATTCCGTCTGCATTTAATGAAAAACTCATATTATGATTTTGTTATATTTATTAGATTACCATCTATATCGTAACTTAAAGTTTTTGTTTCTGTTATATTTGTTGATATATTCAACAACGATATTTGCGTTAAAACACCTACAGAATAAGTAAGTGATTTAGTAAATAGCTTTACGGCTTTACTGTTATCTTCATAGGTTTCTATAGTTGTTAATAAACCAGTAACGTAAATTAATTCATCGTAATATTCTGTAAGATCATTGATTCCTGAAGCAGGTAGCGTAACCGTTTTAAGATTAACAGTTGTTATGTGACCTGTAGTGTTTGAAGTTACCGTATCAACAGCCGTGAAAGATCCGCCAGGTGTTAGAGACGTGTTTGAAGTAGAGTCCGCTCTCGACGTTTCATTGTGATTCACTGTTACTATCGGTCCATTAGACCCGGTGGTTGTTATATATGTACCATTGTTTACTTCCGTGACAGCGCCTACTTTTAAGTTTACAAATCCATCAACAACAGTAAAATTGTCCGCGTCAAAACCAGCTAAACCTCTTACAGCTGTGGCATCAGTTCCAGCAGTAGCTAAATCAATATTACTTTGTACTGTTGTCCAATCAGTTAAAGCGCCTGTGCCACCAGTTAAATCTGTTTCAGCAATTAAAACATCACCAACTTTGACCGTTTCACCATAAAACGTTCCGTTCACTGTAACCGTATATGTCCAACCTTGATTAACGGAAACCTGCGTACCCCTACTATCAAGAACTGGTGTATTTGTAGCGGCATCATAAGCTCCTTGATATATTAATCCACCAACAACTGAACTATCAACATAATTTTTTACAGCAGCCGAAGTAGGAACCGTAATATCGTTATCGTTATTTACTATACCTTCAGCCCCTGTAACTACTAGTGCGCTGTTTAACTTTTCTATAGTTACGGCACCGTCTTTTAATACACCTGTTGATATTTTTGTTGTTGCCATTTATTTATTTTTTGTTTCTGCCATTTTTTATTTGTTTATTTATGGACAAGTTCCCCATATTGGTTTTGGTAGTATCCAAGCAGTTGCATCTGTGCTAAAACCAGCTGGTTCTGAAGTGAAGTTAGTTACACACCAAGAAGATAAGTCTTGATTAAATGATGATGCTTCAGAAAACATATAACTCATATCCGTCACACTTGAAGTATCCCAATTGCCTATGTTTTGATTAAAGGCATTTGCACCTTCAAACATACTACTCATATCCGTCACACTTGAAGTAACCCAACTGCTTATGTCCCCGTTAAATACTGTTGTAAAAGCAAACATCCAACTCATATCAATTACACTTGAAGTATTCCAATTGCCTATGTCTTGATTAAATGCTTTAGCACGTTCAAACATACTACTCATATCCGTCACACTTGAAGTATCCCAACTTCCTATATCTTTATTAAATACAGTTGCACCTTCAAACATCTTACTCATATCCGTCACACTCGAAGTATCCCAATTGCCTATGTCTTGGTTAAATGCAGTGGCATTATCAAACATAAGTCTCATTGTAGTCACACTTGAGGTATCCCAACTACTTAAGTCTTGATTAAATACTCTTGCACTTTCAAACATACTACTCATATCCGTCACACTTGAAGTAACCCAACTACTTATGTCCCCGTTAAATGCTGTTGCTGCATTAAACATTCTACTCATATCAGTCACACTTGAAGTATCCCAACTACCTATGTCTTTATTAAATACTATTGCGTCTCTAAACATATTATTCATATTAGTCACACTTGAAGTAACCCAGCTATTTATGTCTTGATTAAATGCAGTAGCACCAAAAAACATTAAACTCATATCAGTCACACTTGAAGTAACCCAACTACCAATGTATTGGTTAAAGGCATTGGCCTGATCAAACATATTGCTCATTCTAGTCACACTTGAAGTATTCCAACTACTAATATCCCCGTTAAATGCAAAGGCATCTTCAAACACACTACCCATATTAGTCACATTTGAAGTATCCCATCCGTTTAGGTCTTGGTTAAATAATGGAGCCGCACCAAACATTCTTTCCATAGTAGTTACGCTTGAAGTATCCCAATTGCCTATGTCTTGGTTAAAAGCTCCTGCACTTTGAAACACTCTTCTCATACTAGTCACACTCGAAGTATCCCAACTACCTATATTCTGATTAAATGCTGATGTACCTCTAAACATATTTTCCATACTAACCACACTTGATGTGTCCCAACCACTTATGTCTTGATTAAATGAAGTAAAATAAAACATTAAGGACATAGTAGTCACTCTAGTAGTAACTACTGTTGACAAATCTCTACCGCCACTAAAAGCAGAGTCTAAAGCCGCTCTATCTGCTAGTACTAAATAACTAACACCATCTAAAACATACTCTTGACCACTAACTGCTCCTCTTCCAGCTATTACAGTAACACCATCTTTGTAAACAGGCTCTGTAGGGCTGCTAACACTTGAAATTAATAACCTATTTCCAAATGCCATAATTATATGTTTATGTCAAATAATACAACTGATTTTTTAGTCGTCAAAGCATTTATTTCTGCTTCTATTAAATCACTTTGCGTTCTTAACGCTGCTCTGTCATCTTTAATAGACTGTGGCGTAGTCTTTTCGCTGTCTACTTCTCTAATAATATACCAATCTGTTCTAGATAATTCTCTTCCTGCAATATATTTTAATTGAGATACTTTTTGCTTTTTTAACTGCGCTAAAGTCTCTTTAATAGGCTTTTCAATTACATCATAGGTGTAAACATCTCCCGCTAAGTGTAGGTTAGATAATTCTTCAATTCCACCAATATAATCAGGTAATACCACATCTTTAAAACCAAAAGTAGCGCCGTCTCCTATATTAAAATAAGTGCCAGTACTATTTTTCCAGTTTTTAGGAACTGAACCAAATGTTTTTATTTTACCGTCTATTTCTATTGCTTTCATATATTATACTTGAGGTTGTGAAATTGTTACCCAAAATGTTGGTGTAATATCGTCTACGCAGATTACTTGTATTAGGTTAGATGCTGTGCCATCGTAAGTTCCAGCAGCTATATTTACAGTTCCTGTTGTAAATCCTAGTGTAAAATCACCAGTTACTACTAAATCTTTAACCGCTCCAGTAGTGTAATTCGTAAAAGCTATATTTTCATTTGCAGTGAGTGTTTTAGTAAACACTTGAGCTGAGCTAAAATCTACGGTTGGAGAAGGAACTGCTTGGGATAAAGTGCTGGTTTGGTTTGAACCAGAACCATCATTAACATTTGTTTGTTCCGTTGGGTTTAATGCAATCTCTACTGCAAAATCAAAAAAATCAGGATCTTCAAAAGATGCTCCATTAGAGCCGATTATATAACTTCCTGCAGGAATTGAACCAATATTTGCTCCTGTAAATGTAAATGTTGCGCCAACTAATTGATTCACGGCTAGATTAGGGTCAAAACCACCAGGAAAGATCAGCTTAATACCCGAGCCATTAGCTGTTCCGTAATAAGACAAAACAATCATCATCTGCCCTGGATATAAATCTACTAAAGGGCCTGCAGGAAGTGATGGCATTACAATGCTTGTTGTAAACTCCGTTCCAAGTTTTGGCTGCGTTATAGCATCATTTGGTATATCACTAGCTAAAAATGTTATTGCTCCAGTCCTGTTATTAAAAGATGTTACACCACCAGCTGCTCCGTTCGATGCTAAGGTAATTCTACCTTGTTGGTCAACTGTTATATTGGCATTAGTATATGCGCCGGCAGTAACCGCTGTATCGGCAAGGGCTATTGTTCCAGTCGTTGTTATTGTTCCGCCAGTAAGTCCAGTTCCCGCAATTATGCTTGTTACGGCAGTTGTTAAATAAGTATTAGAATCAACGCTGCCATCTGCTTTTAAGAATTCAACAGAAGTACCGCCTGTTTTAATTATTGAAGAACCTTGAAGAGTTCCAGAAGCCAACACATTTCCAGTAATATCTAATGCTTCAGCTGGCACTATATTGTTTAAACCTAATCGGTTATTTATTTCATCTAAATAAACTACAGTTGACGTAGTAGTATTGCTGTCACCAACCCATATTCTGCCCTCAGCTAAGTTAGGCACATCGTTTGTTCTTAAAATAGAAGATACAACAAGTGAGCCCGCGGTGCCGCCAGATACTTTACCAACTCTAGCAATGTTTTGTATTAATCCAGTAACGCCTGTTGGTTTTACAGTTGTTAATCCACCACCTACTTTTATATAAACAGTATCATCAACTATAGGTGTTACACCGTCAATTGGGTCTGTTGTTATGTTTATTAATAAACCACCTGTTACGGCAAATCCAAAGCCTTCATTTGTTAAATCCGTTAGCAGTAATCCTAATGCCGGCATTTTTAAAGGATCACCAGCATCTGCAGCGGCTACCTCTAATGTTTCTGTTGCGCCTACCGTTCCTGTTATATATACAGGCGTTCCTTTTACTAAAGTACCTCCGGAAGTGTTTTTAACGGCAGCTCTAACACTTGTAGCTGTAGCTCCTGCTGTTGCAGCACTAACATCAAAATTGGGATAAGTGCCAGTAACTATTGCGCCACCACTACCTGTTATTGCTACAATTTGATCTGGAGCGTCATTTGTTACAATAGGATTTTTTGGATCCGTGTTATCTACCGCTATTCCAGTACCAGCAACTATAGACTGTACTATATTAGAAGGTATAATATCACCTACTTTTAAGTTTACAAATCCATTGACAACAGTGAAGTTATCTGTGTCAAAACCAGCTAAACCTCTTACAGCTGTGGCATCAGTTCCAGCGGTAGCTAAATCAATATTACTTTGTACTGTTGTCCAATCAGTTAAAGCGCCTGTGCCACCAGTTAAATCTGTTTCAGCAATTAAAACATCACCAACTTTGACCGTTTCACCATAAAACGTTCCGTTCACTGTAACCGTATATGTCCAACCTTGATTAACGGAAACCTGCGTACCCCTACTATCAAGAACTGGTGTATTTGTAGCGGCATCATAAGCTCCTTGATATATTAATCCACCAACAACTGAACTATCAACATAATTTTTTACAGCAGCCGAAGTAGGAACCGTAATATCGTTATCGTTATTTACTATACCTTCAGCCCCTGTAACTACTAGTGCGCTGTTTAACTTTTCTATAGTTACGGCACCGTCTTTTATCAGCCCTTTAGACACTTTAGTTGTAGCCATTTATCTTTTATTAGTTATATATTATTATTATTTAGTTTCAAGAGTTTTTATTCTTTCCTCTAACTCTTGTATAGATTTAACCAAAACAGCTATTAAATTGCTTTCATTATATCTTAATTTGTCTTCATTTTTGTTATCTATTATAACTGGATTGTCCCCTTCTAAAGCGAGTATATCTTGTGCTTTGAAACCATATTTTATATCACCAACCGCTTTGTCAGAATCCCTGTTTTCTTTTAATTGATAAGATATTGGCTTTAGTTTAGAAACAAATTCAAGACCATGAGGAACATCGGAAAAATTAGTTTTATCTCTTTCGTCTGAAACAATAGTCCAAGCAACGTTAACATAAGCATTGGTTGTTGAACCAAAGCCCATTGAAATGTAATTACTTTCTGTTGTTATATTATAAGCTGGATTATATGTTGCATTGAAACCATCCCATGAATCCCCTCCTATAGATATACTACTGCGAGCGGTTGTCGTGCTTTGACCAGCATTAACACCAATACCAATATTAAGATCTCCTGTGGCAGCTAATAAAGCCTGAGCACCTATAGCGGTGTTTTTTCCACCAGTTGATTGAAGATAAAGCGCATTAAAACCAATCGCCGTGTTTTGAAAAGATGTTGTGTTAGCATTTAAAGCCCTTGTTCCAACGGCTACATTATATTTTCCAGTTGAATTGTTAGCTAAAGCTGTTAATCCTACAGCAACGTTATTATCACCAGTTGTATTATTTGGTAAAGCTCCTGAGCCAAAAACAACATTAGTGCTAATATTATTTCCTCCCCTACCTGCTGTGTGACCATTAATATTTGCATCACTAGCTACGCTTAATACAGAGCCATTAAAAGAAACATTTGAATCTGATAATTCTGTAGCGCCTGAAAACAACGGCAAATAACTAGTAGTTCCAGATCCTGTTATTCCACTAACCCCAGAAGAAGGAGAATCTATATTGAAATTAGGATATGATCCCGTTATTGTAGTTCCACCTGTTCCAGTTATAACAACTGTCTGATCTGGAGCAGTATTTGTAATTATTGGATTTGCAGGGTCTGTATTATCAACACCTATAGAAGCACCCGCAACAACAGAATCAAGACCAGCACCACTAGCTGATGATGATACTGTGAAATTTGGATAAGAACCACTTACAGTTGTTCCGCCTTCACCAGTTATAGTTACTGTTTGATCTGGTGCTGTGTTTGTTATTGTTGAATCTCCATTTGCATTGCTTATAAATATTCCAGTTCCAGCAATATTGGATAAAACCCCTGTGTTACTTACAATTGGGTTTGCAGGATCTGTGTTTACAACGCTAATACCATCTCCAGCTATTATTGAATCAACAGCTCCGCCACCACTGCCTCCGCCACCTGCTGTGCCTAAATTAAAAGTAACAATTTCTATTGTATCACCATTATCTGCTGGGGTTGATAAAATTATAATATCTGAAGACAATGTATACGTTGAAGCCTCCTGGTAAACACCACTTATAAAAACTTCTGTATAAGTTGCAGATGTAGGCGTTACTGATAACTGATAATTTGTTTCAGTGCCATTACTGACAAAACTATCTTTAGCCATTACACTTTGTTCTCCCGCGGCAACATCAACATTAAAATCAGGGTATGTACCCGTTACAACGGCAACACCGGTTCCAGTTATGGAAACCACTTGATCTGGCGCTGTGTTTGTTATTGTTGAATTACCACTTGCACCACTTATAGATATACCAGTGCCAGCTATATTAGATAAAACACCTGTATTACTAATTATAGGATTAGATGGATTGCTGTTATCAACAGCGATACCAGTACCAGCATTTACAGAAGTAATAGTACCACCACCGGCAGGTACAGCCCAAACATTATCACCTCTTAAAAAGTTTGATGACGATGGCGCACCAGCTGCGGATAATTGGGCCGTTATAGTTACGGCGCCATTACTAGACGAGTTAGGTGTTAAATTTATGTATTGGCTATCCTGAGTTGTAATTGTAGTTACAGGGGTAGCCCATCTGTTATCACCTCTTAAATAGTTTGAAGAACTAGGTGTACCAACAGCAGAAAGGCTAGATGATATAGTTACATTGCCAGTTGCTGACAATACAGGCGTTGAACTAACAAAAGTTGAATTAGAAGCAACAATTGACAACACTCCTGTGTTACCTATTGTTATACCGTTCGAACCATTGTCAGATATTGATATACCAGTTCCTCTTAAAAGATTTACAGCGGTTATTGCACCTAAGCTACTAGTTAATACAATATTTGCATTTACTCCGGCAGCTTGACTAGATAAAGTATAGCCCCCTAATAAATTAGCTATATCACCTATATTAAAGGTTCTGGTTGGGTTGCCATCTACAGGCGCACTAGAGGTACCGTCATATGTAACAGTACCTATTAGTAAGTCTGAAGCCTTAGGCGTAGCCGTTGGATAACTATATATTATTGCCATTTTATATTTTTAGTTAGTTTTTTTAATTTTAGCAAGCGGTTGTTGTTTCTGTAACTATACCAGCATCACTTATTCTTATTATATATACTGCTCCTAAATCCTCCGGAGTTCCTACACCATACCATTTAAATCCTCCGCTAAATGGATTAGATCCTCCTGAATCAGCAAACCATCTTGCATTTAATTGAATAGCGTCAGTTATATTAGCATCTTCACTGTAAGCACTAAATGGTAAAAACTGGAAGCATAGTTCTGTTTTAGCAGTAGCAGCCGGAGTTGAAGGAGTTCCAAAACCTCCATCTTCTTCTGCTGTTATTTGTTGATTATATACCGTTACTCCTGAAGCTTCTACAACACCAGAAACTGATTGCGTTATTGTAGTGTTTGAATTAGGTATTGTTCCGTTTATAGTACCAGTTCCGTTGTTACTTACTGAATCAGTCCAAGTTGGTCCCGATGTAAATTCATAACCAGTATCAGCTGTTATAACATGAACAAATTGATATGAGTCACCAGGATTGCCTGTAATTGTAGCGCCCGGCGTTAAGCTAGTTGTTGTAAATTGATTATTAGTTACATTATTAGTGAACGCTAAAGTAACTGTTACTTCATCTGGAATTGCTACTACAATACCAGTAACTGTTTGTGTTAAATTAGTAGTTCCGGAAATTACTGTACCTGTTATTACAGGCGAAGGGTTCCATGTTGGTCCCGCTGTAAATTCAAAACCCGTCTTAGCCACTATTGAATTTGTAAAAGTATAAGTGGTACCAACATCTTGCGTTACTGAATTAAATGCCGGAAGAGTGGGCGTTGTATTAGCCGACCCGTTTACGCTGTTAGAAAAAGTTAGATTAACTGTTCCTTGCTCAGGTCCGCATTGACATGTTGATAAAGCATCTAAATCAATTGTTCCAGATTCTGTAGGATCAACATCGTAATATTTATAACAGTTACTAAAGTAGTTAAACGTATCACCTGAACCTAAATTAGGTTGTGTACTGTAACCATATTGTAATTGTGACGAATTAGCACAGTTTTCAATTATATAGTAGTATAATGTTGGAGGACATCCAGTACCTTGACTAGAAGATACACTAACGCCTGCTCCTTGTGAAGTTGAAGTTCCAGTTACAATATATGTTTCAGAGGTATTTACTAAATCGTATATCTGATCGTTTGTAATTAACGATATTTGCGCCGTAGTTTGGTTAGATGTAAATCCTCCAGACTGCGTGCTACACTTAAATAAAGTATAGTAAGAATCTGGTATCGCAGAAATATTACCAGTTATAGTGGTAGTAGTTGAGGTATCTTCAGTAATTTCATCCGTGTTAGGTTGTGTTGGAGATATTGCAGGTCCGGATGTCCATTCGTATCCACCAGGTATTGAAACGCCAGTAGTAAATGAATATGTAAACGGAGTTGTACCAGATTGTTGTGCACCACTTTGATCACCAGTAACGCTAAACACTTGTTCTCCAGTAATACCTGAAGTATTAACAATAAGCGTGGCAACTGGGTCTGTAGCAGCAAGAGCTATTGTACCTGATATTGTTGTTGTTACAGGATAAGTTCCAGCTACTGTTTCTTGACCAGCAGCATTATTAATAGTAGGTCCTGATGTCCATACGTATCCAGTGTTTGCGGCAGCGGTGGTATTAAATGCATAATTAAATGGTACATCGCCTGATTGTTGCGCACCAGTTAAATCTCCCCCTAAAGTATACCATGAAGTGCTACCGTTAACTGCGTTCTCGTCTACAGTTAAGTTAACAATAGCCTGAGTTACTGATTCTTCTATTTGACCACTGATAGTTATAATGGCTGTTTTACTAGAAGTAGCTGATCCACTTACATCGCCTCCAATTGTAGGGCCATCAGCAAAGTAGTATCCAGCGTTTGCAGTGACAGATGCTATAAAGTTATATGCAACTGGTGATTCACCAGAGAATGATCCAGGCGTAACCGTTGGCGTATTAAACTGTGTTGGGAAAGAACCAATGAAATCTGTTTGTATCGAAGGTGTAACTACAACTGAAGGTGGCGCAACAGCTTGAAGCTCGCCTGTGATAGTTGTTACAACAGTTTGACTTGTTGTTATAGTTCCACTAGCATTAGATATTGTAGGACCAGACGCCCATTCAAAACCTGCGTTAGGCGATATAGTTGTATTAAACGCATATGCTAATGGCGAAGGACCCGTTATGGTATCCCCGCTAATATTACCGCCCAATGTAAATTCAGTGCCTGATATACCAGACGTAGATACAGCAAGAGTAGCTACAACGTCATCTACAGCTACAGCTTGAACAGTACCTGCTAATATAGTATTGACAGTTTCGTCTACGCTGAATGTTCCAGTTGCGTTTGTAACAGTAGGCCCAGATGAAAAGAAAAATCCAGCATTAGGCGTCAATGTTGTGTTGTATGCATAAGAAGCGCCCGCAATACCGGATTTAGTTGCACCAGCTTGATCACCATTTATAGTATACTCTGTACCTACTATATTATTAGTAAATGCTAGGGTAGTAGTAAACGATGCTGCACTAGCCACTACTATATATAAGGTATTAGCGTTTTTAGTTGCAAGAGCAGTATATTCTGCCGATGTTAAACTAACTACATTGTTTACAGCCGCGGTAGTAGCAAAAGTATCAGTGTCATTTCTAATGTCACCAACATCCCCGGCATCTACATATGACTTAACAGATGTAAGCGCTGTAATAGGTATAGCCCCTAAGTTTGTGGTTTTTACGTTTGTAGAAGAAACTTGATCAAATGGTATAATATCATCACTTGTTGGCGTAGCCTGTGATTCGTTTACTTTAATATAGTTATTTAATCCTAAGTAATCTACAGCTATAACAGGATTAATAGTAGCAATACCACTAATAATAGATAAACCCGCCCCGGTAGTAACACTTGTTACACTACCTGCAGCTAATCCAGTTAAACCAATCGTAATTCTATTCGTGCCATTATCAGTTAATACAACATTTGGTCCAGCAGCTAAAGTAACTATTGTTTGTGATGAGTCACTTCCAGTTAATCTAATATTGGCAGCAGATCCGTTTTGCGCACTTGTTACGGTGTAAGTTGTGTTTTCAGAAGCACCTATTGTTGCCCACGTGTTATCCCCTCTTAAATATGTAGTAGCTGAAGGCGTACCTGTAGCAGATAATGACGCTGATACAATGCCCGATGTTGTAATTGGTCCACCAGATAAAGTAACAAATGTACTACTATTAGTGCCTATACTAGTTACAGTTCCGCCACCCGGCACACCTGTTTGAACCAGGTCTACAATGCTCTGTATTGAGAATGATTTTGTCGGTTTTCCCGATGCACTAACATCTGTACCTAATAATAGGTCACCAAATGCTGGCTGTGTTGCTTGCTCGTAACTATATACTATTGCCATGTCTTATCTTGATTGTTTCTTCTCTTGTTTTGTACCGTCAGGCTTGTTTTCAGATTGTGTGCCTCCTCTATTATGCGCAACACTAGTAAATCTACCAGTATTGTGGTCATAATCCTTACCATCGATGTTTTTACCGTCTTTTTTAGCGGCCCTACGCTTTTTCTGTGCATCCGCCCTCTTTATTTCGCGATCCCTACTATTAGCATAGCGTAAATCCCTCCTTGCCTTAGCTATTGCAGCCTCCGGTGATAACTTTTGTTTTGCCATACCTTATATAACCTGTTCAGTACCTAAATAGATAGCCGTAACAGTCTCATCCCCTAAATATAGAGTGGTAACTCCCTCAGTTCCTAAATTAATAGCCATTTGTCGATGTTTTGTATACTATATATACTTACACATAGGACCTCATATTTACACTCACAAGCCAAAAGCGGGACATTAGCCCCTTACTCTTTATATTAATACCCTAACGTCTCACTTTTACACCACCCCTATATAATAGGCGTAGCCTTTTTTTATTTTTTAAAAAAAAATTTTACCTTTTTTATATAAAAACACTGAGTTGAATAATATTGTAGCAAACATTGAGGTTGGGGGTTATGCCCTACTTTTCGGAATTACTTTTAAAAACCTTTTACGTTTTGTTTTCACCGGGTCCCCCATTTTTCTGACGAATCAGCGGTTGGGTTTGGCCTTTTGGTTGGGTTTCGGTGTGGCTATTTGTCTTTTTCGGTGACGGTACTGCGGTATGGTTTGGTTGTTGGTGTGGTGTTACGTTTTGTTTACGGTTACGGTGAGACCTCACGAGGCGTATCGAGGCGAACCTCACGGCGTTTACCGATCGAATGGTTTAGGGCGCAGACGAAACACGTTGACGTTACGATAATATATATGTAACAAATTAAATATTATACTATGACACCATTTGCGATTAAGACCAGCCCAAGATCTAACTACACGTGGATTGACTACACTGAAAACGGAGTAGAAACGAGAGCTATGACGCATAAGCCGATCTATTCGTGTGAAGAGTCTGTTGCTATGCAAAACTACGAGAACGGTATTTCGTTGTGGCTGGAGTCGTTTAAATAACCTCACAGTCAGTTACGTGGCCAGTGAGTCGCTTGCAGACAGAATACGCTTGAGCTAAGATAATATAAGAGTATATAAATAATAATATACATATAATATTAACTTAAATAAATATAACTATGACTACATTAATTCTCAGCTTTGAACAAACAATTATTAAATTATTCCAAACAGAAAATGAATTACAAAAATTAAAAATAGACTTTGATGAAAATTATATATGTGAATTAAAATCTCAATTTATAAATAAATATAGATTATTATTAACAGAAAATCAAATAGAATATATAGAAACTATATAAACTAGTTGCAAACAAAATACGCTTGCACTAAGATAATATAAATGTAACTAATAAAAATTATACTTATGAATTCTAAATTTACTACTAAAATTTCAATTTCTAAAAATGACTTTGACATCATTGAAAAAGTATTCTATGACTACTTTCAAAATAATAAATATGAAAAAGAAGTTAATAAAACTTTCAACAACATACTAGATCAATTAATTAATAAATAAAATATACAACTATGA
>Ga0208643_1000783_pt1 | contig 19696 bp, 20 predicted proteins | sample VirMetDEL_Nov_12_FD_184516 | JGI IMG/M metagenome (GOLD analysis project Ga0208643, IMG submission 184516) | Aqueous microbial communities from the Delaware River and Bay under freshwater to marine salinity gradient to study organic matter... | ecosystem: Environmental > Aquatic > Marine >... | reverse complement strand
TAAGTCTGAACTTGCAGGAGTCTTTAACGACAGAAATCCTGCCATGCCTGACTCAGCTAGGAACAGAGTACAAGAAGTTATATCTGAACTAGAAGATACTGTGTCAGGTAATGACGAACTCCACCTAGACTTGGTCAACAATCTGTGGCTTAGAGATAGAGCAAGGCAGATAGGTGAGAAAGCACTTGAGATATTCACAGGTGAGAATGAAGAGTTTGGCGAACTGAGACGACTAATTGATGTAGTTGAGGATGGTCGTATGAGTGACAAGACTACCTACACTATGGTAGAAGATGATTTGTCTCAGTTGCTAGAAGATGTTGATGGAGAATCTGATTTCCCTTTCGACTTCAACCTTATCCAAGAAAACCTCAAGGGTATGGATAGGGGAAACTTAGGTATTATATTTGCTAGACCTGAAGTTGGTAAGACTACCTTTTGTTCTTTCTTGTTATCTTCTTACCTGAAAAGAAAGTTTAAGGTAGTCTATTGGGCAAACGAAGAACCTGCTAGGAAGATTAAACTCAGGGTCATACAGTCTTACTTTGAGATAACAACAGAAGAAATGATAAGAAACAAAGATCAGTTAGTAGAACGATATCGTAATGAGATTGCTCCCTACCTTAAGATTGCAGACTCTGTTGGTACATCTATTGAAGAGGTTGATGAGTATGCCAAGTTAAATAAACCTGACGTTATGTTTTGTGATCAGTTAGATAAGTTTAGAATTGGTGGTCAGTATAATCGTGGTGACGAAAGACTAAAGGAAACCTACGTGGCTGCAAGAGAAATTGCTAAGCGAAATCAACTACTTATGTGGGCAGTTAGTCAGGCAAGTTACGATGCACATGATCGTCAATTTATTGACTACTCTATGCTTGACAATTCTAGAACGGGCAAGGCAGGTGAAGCTGACGTAATCATAGGCATAGGCAAAACGGGATCAAGTGAAATTGATAACATCGTAAGACACATCTGTATATCTAAAAATAAAAACAATGGGTGGCATGGTATGATCAATGCTCAGATAGATGTACATAGGGGTATCTACTATTGACATTTAAACATGGTGACATTGGTGTAGATGGTCGCATGTTTTGGTCATACAATGTAAAGTCTAAGGATGGGGAGGATTGGAGATCATCTGATCAGTTCCATAAAACGAAACAAGAAAGAAGAGACAGAACAACAAGGATTAGGAGAATCAGAAAAAAGTGGCTAGACTACATAAAAATGAAGTGTGGTTGTCAGATATGTGGGTACAAGGAACATCCACTAGGGTTACAGTTTGATCATCTTAAAAATAAACACAAGAGTATATCTAGTATGAAAAGCTATAGTTTAAAAGTTTTGATGTTAGAAGTAAGGAAGTGTAGAATTCTTTGTGCAAACTGTCACATGATAGAAACTTTTAAGGATAAATAGAAATGAATATACTTACGTTAGATGTGGAGACAACTCACAAGAAAAAAGAATCAGGAGGTACAACTGCCCTACCTTACTTTGGTAACACTCTTGTATCAATTGGGTACAAGTGGTTAGGTGAAGATGAGGTAGGCTACGACTTTGTATCCCACTCTGACAATCGGGCATTTGTAGAAGATGGTTGGTTCGGAAATATGCAGGACACTTTAAACAGTGCAGATGTAATAGTAGGACAGAACTTTAAGTTTGATCTTACGTGGTTAAGAGCATGTGGCTTTACCTACGAGGGTAATGTCTACGATACGATGGTGGCTGAGTATATCTTAGCTAAGGCAAAGAGGTGGTCACTTAGTCTTGACTCTCTTGCAAAACGATATGGTGTTACACAAAAAGAAAAAGATTTAGTTGCACCTTATCTAAAAGATGGTAAAACATTTTATGATATACCCTATGATATAGTAAAAGAGTATGGTATAGCAGACGTACTTGCTACAGAAGAAGTGGCAGTAAAACAACTTGAAGCCTTTGGCACAACATTTGGAGAACTATTTAATGACATTAGTACCAACACTCAAGCTTTCGCTTGAAATGACAAACGTTCTTACTCACATTGAGATGAACGGACTTAAGATAAACTTGGATACCCTTGATGAAATTGAAAAAGAATATAATGAGGAATTATCCTATCTGGAAACAAAACTGCAGTCGATGGCTAGACAAGCAATGGGTGATACTCCTATTAATCTATCTAGTCCAGATGATAGGAGTGTTCTTTTATATTCACGTAAAGTAAAAGACAAACCTTTGTGGTCTATGACATTTAATCTAGGTCACGAGATGAGAGGTAACACAATCAAACCTAAGCTACGTAGACGTATGAAGAAGAATGATTTCATTCGTAACGTAAGGAACATGACTGACATCATATACAAAACTGTAGGTCAACAATGTGCAGGTTGTCTAGGTCATGGCAAGGTCAGACCCGTCAATAAGAATGGAGAGCCAAGTAAAGTATTACGAATATGTAAGCCATGCAAGGGCAAGGGTACTAGGTATATGAATACTAATGATGTGGCAGGGTTTAAGATTGTACCTCGTAATCCAAAAGATACTGCATCTGCAGGGTTTAAGACTGACAAGGTAACCTTAGAAGAAAGATCACTTGAACTTAGTGGTGAAGCACGTGAGTTTTGTGTAGCCTACTCTAGATACAATGCTATTCGTACCTACCTATCTACTTTTGTTGAAGGTATGAAGAACAATGTTGACGATGATAACTTTGTACATCCTGAGTTCATGCAGTGTGTTACTGCAACGGGCAGACTATCTAGTCGTAATCCTAACTTCCAAAACATGCCACGTGGTTCTACCTTTGCTATACGTAAGATAGTCGAGAGTAGATTTAAAGGTGGCTACATACTTGAGGGTGACTACTCTCAGTTGGAGTTCAGGGTTGCAGGGTTCTTATCTAAAGACCCACAAGCCTACAAGGATGTATTAGATGGAACTGACGTTCACAACTACACTGCATCTATAATAGGCTGTTCAAGGCAGGATGCAAAGGCACACACGTTCAAACCTCTCTACGGTGGGGTAAGTGGTACTCCAGCACAACAAGCCTACTACACAGCGTTTAAAGAGAAGTATGAGAAAGTTACTGAATGGCACAAGGAACTCGAAAAGGAAGCAGTCAAGACTAAAGAGATCAAGTTACCATCAGGTCGTGTCTATTCTTTCCCCGATGCTAAGTGGACTGATTGGGGTGCAGCGACAAACAGAACTGCTATCTGTAACTACCCCGTACAGGGATTTGCTACTGCCGACTTGCTACCTATTGCGTTGGTAGAATTACATAAGGTGATGCAAAAAAATAAAATGCAGTCAGTGATATGCAACACAGTACACGATTCAATCGTACTTGATGTACATCCTGACGAAAAAGATCAGTGTATCAAGGTGTTATCTGAAGCTATGTTATCTATTTCTGATGGCTCGAAAGCTAGGTATGGCTTAGAATACGACATGCCAATAGGAATAGAATTAAAAATAGGAAATAATTGGCTTGACTTGAAAGAAATACAATAGTAAGGTTAGTTACATTTTAAATAAACTTAAAGGAAACAAAATGGAATCAAATGAAATGACAATTGGAAATGAAATGGATCAGTTAGTATCAGCTTTTAATGATGATGATACTGCTACTTTTATGGAACTAACAGGACAAGCTAAGGCAACATCCAACGTTGGACTACCAAGATTGAACATTAACTATGACACAGAGACAGACGATGGTACTGCCTTGACACGTGGTTCGTGGAAGATGTTCTTGGATGGCGAGTTTATCTACGCTAAGGATGTATTGATTAGACCTATCCTACGTACTTTCGAGTGGAGTGTGTATGATATGGAGCAGGGAACTTTCTCTTGCAAGTCAGTACAGAAGCCTACCTTATCAGGAGAGTTTCCTGACACATTGGCAGGTAACAAGTGTGGTAGACTGTCGGCAAAGGAAGAAGAAACTCTTTCCGATGACGACCCACTTAAGATCAAGTCACGTTCTGCAGTATGTAACCAAGTTATATATGGGCAGGTAAGTGGTGACTTCACTAAAGCTGATGGCACAAAGGTAGACATAAAGGACAAGCCTTTCATATCCTACTTCAAGCGATCAGGCTTTAAACCTATCAGAGAATTCATAGATAGCTTAACTAGACAGAAGAAGATCATGCAGAAAGTTGTTATTAAGTTAGCGACCAGCAGGATCAAGTCAGGTTCAGTTACTTACTATGTACCCGTTCCGACTCTCCATTCGGAAGTACAAGTCTCGGATACAGATAAGGCATTGATGAAAAACTTCAGTGAAACCGTAAAGGCTCACAACGAGAACGTTCTCAATCAGCACAGAGAAGCTTTGAAACTCATTTCTCCTAGTGAGGAACAAGACTTATCGGCTGACTTTGATGCTAAATCTGCTTAAAATCCAAGACTACATGCAAAAAGCAACTAGGGGGGAAGTCACGATCTCCCCTAGTGCCATTAAAGACTTTGCAAAAGAGTGTGAAGAGTCTGTAGATAGACAACTAAATAAAGAACGTAAGTTCAGTATCCGTATGTCAGGACTAGGTAGACCTCTGTGTCAACAGTTGCTAGATAGACAGGGTATCAAAGAAGACATGGACTACAATGCTTTGTTTCGATTTATGTTTGGTGACTTGGTTGAATCCGTCATTGTACTTATCATGGAACAAGCAAACGTAGAGATAATAGAAAAACAAAAGGCAGTTAAGCTAGACATTGGTGGACACACAGTAACGGGTACACTTGATCTTATCGTCAGGGATGAACTTGGTGTAGATAAAGTGTGGGATGTAAAGTCGGCTAGTGAATGGGCATTTAAATTTAAATACACGGGTTATGGTGGCTACGACAAGATAAAAGAAGATGATCCCTTTGGTTATGTAATGCAAGGGCATCTGTACGGTGAAGCTACGGGTCTACCGTTTGGTGGGTGGATTGTTGTAAACAAATCTAGTGGTGAGATTGCTATGGTGGAAGCACCTGATTGGCAAGACGAAGACCGAAAAGAGTATATGAAAGATGCAGAGAGAAGAGTAAAGAGATTATTAGACCCCGACCCCAACTTTGTAAAACCATTTAAGTCTGAGTTTGAGACGTACAAAGTAAAGGGAGAGATCATAAGAACGGGTAACAAGACGCTACCTAAGATATGTGGCATGTGTGGATACAGATCACACTGTTGGTCAAAGGCACAGTTACACGATAAGGTAATATCTAAAGCTAAATCCCCACCTAAAGTATGGTACGATGTTTTAAAAAAGAAAGAACTCTGATGTCAGCTATCTACCTACATACCTATCAAACTAAGTTACTTGAGTTGAATGAAGATTTGTATCATTTGTACATTGAGTCTCACAAAGGTATTGGTGGTGGTAGAGATATAACATTCCTTAGACAACACGACAGAGGTATACCCTTAACGCTTAGAGATAATTTCTCTGAGCATGGTGCAGTAACTCCTGAGACAGAAGCTAGAGACATTGTCAAGGTAGAGAACGAGTTTCAAACAATTAACTACAGTCTTAACTACGGAAAAATTTTATGTGTGCCGATATATCCCCTGCTAGACGAACTCACTATAATAGAAAAACAATCCCCGAAGATGGCAGGATACATAAACAAACGCCTAGAATCATTGAGTTGGAAAATCCGAGTGGGGAGAACATAGTGGCTAAGAACAATGCAGGATATCGATCTAAGTTTGAGTTAGCGTTGGCTAAGAAACTTATAGATAACAAAATAAAATTTGAGTATGAGAAACACAAGATAACATTTGTGCCTAAGATACGTACCTACACTCCTGACTTTTACATTCCTGAAACAAACATATACATAGAAGCTAAAGGTGAGTTTGACAAAGCAGATAGAGTTAAGATGGCTTTGGTTAAACAACAACACAAGAAGCTAGATATACGTATGGTGTTTATGAACGCTAGGAATAAAATCTACAAGGGAAGTAAAACTACCTATGCCGATTGGTGTCTTAAGAATGGCTATAGATGGGCAGAAGGATCAATACCTATGGAGTGGTTAAAGAAATGAAAAAGAAAGACGTGGATACAATGATGACCTTAGAGAAAGATAAGTACTATGTTATCATATCTGAATTGCCAGACGATCAATTCCATCTGGTAGCCTACGATACAACGGGCAAGGAGTACAAGACCTTTGAAGATCATTCTGTTGCATCAATCATGCACGAGGGTGTCATGGCTTTGCTACGTAGACGGGGTGATGAAGTGTTTCGTTGTGGGGAGTCTGAGATAGAATTTAACTTTGCAGCCAAAGAACTTCAAATAGAATATCAGGATGAAACAGGAGAAAAACTTGACATGCCTGAAAATGTAATTAAGGTAGACTTTGGCAAAGAACATTGATGAGACATATAGAGTATATGATGAAGAGATTAAGAGAAGAAGAAGAACCCAAGTACCTATCAGGTACAAACAAAGAAGACATGGTCAATAGTCCTGCCCACTATAATAAGTCAGGCATCGAGACTATAGACATGATAGAGTCTGTCACAGGTGGTGGATTTGAAGCGTATCTTCAGGGCAACATTCTTAAATATTTATGTAGATATAAATACAAGAATGGTGTAGAAGATTTAGAGAAAGCAAAATGGTATTTAAATAGATTAATTAAAACAATAGGAGAAGACTAAGATGGCATCGAATATGTTACCAACCTCGTATCAAGAATTTATACATAAGTCTAGGTATGCTAGATGGATGGAAGAAGAGGGAAGAAGAGAAAATTGGGGTGAGACAGTTAGCAGGTATGTTAACTTTATGTCTGATACGTTGATGGATAAACACAACTACAAGATAGACAAAGTTGATAAAGAGATCATGGAAGATTACATCACAAGTTTAAATGTGATGCCATCTATGAGAGCAATGATGACTGCAGGTGAAGCACTTAAGAGAGATAACACTTGTGGCTACAACTGTAGCTACCTACCCGTAGATAGTCCAAGATCATTTGATGAAGCTATGTACATACTTATGTGTGGCACAGGTGTAGGTTTCTCTGTGGAAAGAGAGAATGTAGACAAGCTACCTATCATTAGTGAGAACATGCAAGAGTCTGATGTTGTTATCAAGGTAGAAGATAGTAAGGCAGGATGGGCAAAAGCTTACAGAGAGTTAGTGGCTTTGTTGTATTCAGGTATGATACCGTCATGGGATGTATCTAAGGTGCGACCATCAGGTGCAAGATTAAAAGTTATGGGTGGCAGGGCATCAGGTGCTGATCCTCTCGTTAACTTATTTAAGTTTACCGTAGAGAAATTCAAGAGTGCAACAGGTAGAAAGTTGTTTCCCGTTGAGTGTCACGATATTATGTGTAAGGTTGGTGAGGTTGTTGTCGTAGGTGGTGTAAGGCGATCTGCATTGATCAGCCTATCTAATCTAAACGATGATCAGATGGCACACGCTAAGACAGGTCAATGGTGGGAGAATCAAGGACAAAGAGCATTGGCTAACAACTCTGTAGCCTACAAGGGCAAGCCTAGTATGGAAACCTACATGAGAGAATGGTTAGCTTTGTATGAATCTAAGTCAGGTGAAAGAGGTATGTTCAACAGACAGGCTGCCGATGAGCAGGTAGCTAAGAATGGTAGAAGACAGACAGGTCACATGTGGGGAACTAATCCTTGCTCAGAGATTATACTTCGACCTTATCAATTCTGTAATCTATCTGAAGTTGTCGTAAGAGAGAATGATGATCTTATTGCGTTGCGATCAAAGGTCAGGGTTGCTACCATGTTAGGTACATTCCAATCAACTCTTACAGATTTAAAATACTTACGTAAGATATGGAGAACAAACACTGAGGAAGAAAGATTGCTTGGTGTCTCATTAACAGGTATCATGGATCATCCCGTGTTAGCTAGAATGACTGACTCTAAGATATGGCTACAAGAGATGAAGCAAGTGGCAGTGGATACAAACAGAGAGTATGCAGAGAAGATAGGAATACCTGCGAGTACTGCAATCACTTGTGTAAAACCAAGTGGTACTGTATCTCAGCTAACTGATTCTGCATCAGGTATCCATGCAAGACACAATCCATTCTACGTCAGAACTGTACGTGGTGATAACAAAGACCCACTTACACAATTTATGAAAGAAGAGGGTATACCGTTTGAAGCTGATATCACAAAACCTGATAGTGTTACGGTCTTCTCTTTTCCTATGAAATCTCCTAGTGGTGCTATCACTAGAACTGAGATGAGTGCAATAGAACAACTAGAACTATGGAAACTCTATGCACTTAATTGGTGCGAACACAAACCGTCTGTAACTATTTCTGTAAAGGAAGAGGAATGGATGGAAGTGGGTTCGTGGTTGTATGATAACTTTGATATAGCTTCGGGTGTATCATTCTTACCATTCTCTGACCACACGTACCAACAAGCTCCTTATCAGGACATAGAAGCTGAAGAGTATTTAGAGTGGAGTGGTCGTGTACCATCTGCTTTGGATTGGACTAAGTTTTCTAAGTATGAAAAGGAAGATAATACGAGTGGTTCTCGTGAGTTGGCTTGTACTGCAGATGCCTGCGAAGTCGTAGACTTGAGTTCAAGCTAATGATAGAGATACCAATCAGCGAAGATTATATGCGTCATGCGAGGGAAAAGGCTTCCTCTGTAGGCATACTGCAGGGAAGTATTACAGGTGGCACTAGTAACGTAGTAGGTGCGATAGGCGAGATAATTGTAGCTGATATCATTGGAGCAACTGAAGCAAACACATTTAACTATGATTTAGTAAAAGATGGGAATCGAATTGACGTTAAGACTAAACGTTGTAATACTAAGCCACAGCCTAATTATGATTGCTCAGTTGCATCACATGGTACTAAGCAAGACTGTGACAGTTATGTGTTCGTGAGGATACTGACTGATCTCAGTAAGGCTTGGATACTAGGTAGCATTACTAAACAAGAATACTATGCTAAAGCTACCCGATACAAGAAAGGTCAAGTTGACCCAAGCAACGGTTTTACATTCAGAACCGATTGTTATAATTTACCGATAAGCAAGTTAGAGCCGATCAATGAAATCAAAAGTGAAAGCGAAACTATTCTCACTAGAAGCGTTTCTTAATAAAGATGGGAATGTGGAAATACTCTACGATGCAGTAGAACCTGAAGAGTTTGAGAAGACTATGAATACGGGTCTTCCTATGTACGAAGGTACAAACAAGGTGGGAGACTTTATAAGATACCTGAGATCAATAGCACAAGAGGTTATGGATAAGTCAGGTAGGTTCTTGTAATGGAGTGGTGGGAAGCATGGCTAACCATTGCCATAACTATCAACACCACTATCAATACAATTGTTTTCTTTAAGGGTCGTAAGATATCTAGACAAAGGGATAAGCCTACTTCTTCCTCATCATCTTAAAGTCTTTACCAGATATTTTACCATCTTTGTTCTTGTCTAACTTAGCTTGACCACCATACATCATACCCATGCTGAACTTTTTTTGTTCTGTCATGTTGCCTGTAGGGTTCATCATGCCTGCTTGACCTGCAGATGACTTTCTGTTTTGATCAGCAAGTCCACCCATGTTCATTTTCTTTTTAGTAGCCATGCCACCATACATCATAGGCTTTCTTGGGGTAGCACCACCACCGTACATCATGCCTTTGCGTTGACCGTTATTGTATGTTTTCATTATTCGTTAGCTCCTCTATTAATAAATTGACGTTTCATTTGTTTTGTTGCTTCTTCTAATTCCTCTTGACTTTGAGGAATAAACTCTGGTGGCTTTAAGCCTGCTCTACTTAGTTGCATAAATACAAAATTTGTTAACTTAGTAGAAAAAGTACTTATGTCTCTAGGAGACGGTTTGACTCCTACTTTAAATATATCAACTAATATACCTGCAGCTTGTTTGTCCTGTGCTATCATACCTAACAAGTTAATACCTGCTTGTTCAGCTATACGAACAGCAAACTCTGCAGCCACATAAGTTGGACTAACCATACCTCTTGCTAAGTTAAAGGCACGACTTATAGCTTCGTTTGTTGAGATACCTCTAGTCAAACCTTCTAATTTAACTTGGGAAAAATCTCCTTTTTGCATCATGGTCATGTACTCTAACATGTTCTCATAGTAGTCCATATGCTCTGTATCCATGACTTCTCTGAATATAGCGTTTTTATTTACATCTTTAAAATCGTCTAACATCTTAGCAGGACTTTGTACAAATTTTGTAGTTATGTAACCTCCGCTGAGGGCAGGCTTTGTAAGACCAACTCCTGATGTTACTTTAAGAGCTATACTTTCATCTTGTTTGTATTTCCCCATAACGCCTTGATCCATATAATCATCTATATCCATAAAAGTTAAATCTCTTCCGTCAGATAAACCCCCAACATTTTTAATTCCAGCGTTTTCCATAGAACCTCTTGCTATAAGGTTAGCTATTCCGTCATTTACATTTTTTTCAAATACTTTTAACTCATTCGGATTAGTTGCTGTTACTCCATCGGCATCTGTTGTTAATTCTTTCATTAACTTATCTTTTAACTTTTGCAACTTATCAGGAGTTCCTCTTGTAACATACTCATCATAAAATCTAACTGGATCGCCCTTCATGTTACTTACGTCTTCAACTTGTTTAAATATAAACTGTTCTATCTTATCTTCAGTTTTACCTTTTCTAGCTAATATATCTTTTTGATCATCAAACTCTTTTACAAGTTGTTGGTACTTTTTCTGCAAAGGTGGATACTTATTCATCTGTGTCACAATATCTTTTTGTTCAGCAAGAATGTCACCCAAATCTAATACGTTCTTTTCCCTAACAACTATCTTGCCTTTGTCATCAAATTCTCTAACAGTAAATTTAAACTTATCATTTAGTATATCTAAATCAGGGTATACTGAAAAGTCATACCCCCCTGTTTCTTTTTGTAACATAGCTTTTGATCTAACATTTAAATTAAGTTTATCAATGTCGCCTGTTACTTTACTAGCAAATTTAGCTCTCATAACTGTAGATACAATCTTTGATGCCAATTCAAAATTCTTGCTACCTTCAGGAGTAGTTAAATCGAATCCGGGTTTGCCTGCTATTCTGTCTCCAAAGTTATAGGCTATATCTTCAAACGCTTTCTTCACTGATCCCTGTGCTACTATGTCTCCTTTTAAAGCCTTATCTAAATTATTTATGATAGGGTTAAATACAGTTAAAGGGTCTTTGTTTTCCCACGCAAATCTAAACCCAGTTTGATTTGTTAATATTCCCAATCCTTCATCATCTAAAGTAATATCCTCTATGCCAGCGTATTTTGCAACACGTTCTTCTGAAATTTTAGTTGATGCTCTTTGAGGTCCTCGCTTTGCTTTTAGTAAGTCTTTTAAAACTCCAACTCTTATTCTATCAAACCAATCATTTTGGTACATTTGTTTAGCTTCTTTGTATTGACTGTAGTATTCCCCAGCTTGGTTTTTAACTAGATTGTCTAGTTTTTCCCCGTAGGAAACATATTGTGCAGCCAAAGTTTCGTTACCTATTTTGTAAGCATGTTCAACAAAAGCAGAGTGCATTGTATTTAGTTCTCCCGGAGTGGCTAAGAAAGGAGTAAACTTTCTATCTTCCATTGGAATATTTCCGTCTTCATATTTTTTAGCATAGTGTAAAGCTATGTCAAACGCAGTAGGCTGTTCACTTATAAAATCAGGATTTGCTATAAGTTTACCATCGGGACCTTCTATCTGTCTTAGACTAGCTAAACTCTCTAAGTCTGCCCTTACATCGTCAGGTATATTGTCCATAGCTCTTTTAGCCATTCTAGACATAACTATTCTACTTCTTCTACCTAGTGAACCAGAAAAGAATAACCCCTCTGCAGAAAATAATTTATTTATATCTGACATCTCTGTATTCATCTTAGCCATAGCGTCAACAGCACTAGTCATGTTAATAAATTTTTTATCTTTCTCAGCTAATTTGCTTATATCTTTAAATCCTCTCGCTGCAAATTTTCTTTTACCTACTAGTTTAGAAGTTGCAAACTCTTCTACTAAAAGACCAGCACCTTCTAGATATTTTGCACTATCTGCAGGAATTGATTTTAAATTATTTGCTCGTGTTATTAAAGATTGATTTACGTCTATGGCTTTTTCAAAGACAACTTCAGCTTGCCTTCCTATTTCAACAATCTCTTCTCCAACTATTTTCTGTAGTTCAGGACTTAAAGATTCTATTATACGATTTTCAATATCGGAAATATCTCCGTGCATCTCATCTGGAATATTAATAGTGGGATCATCAAAGTATATTTGCTTTGCTTTTCTAATACTGTTTAACATACGTATTTGATTGTTATCTATACGTTGCATAAATTTAATTTGAGCTTGATCCATAGCATCTAACAACCCTGTAGCACCAGTAGTGGTTTCTAAGTTAACACCACTTTTAGTCATTTTATCTCTAAGACCTTTAATAGCTAACATGTTTTGTCGAACAAGTTTTTTATTCTCTTCTTCAATGTCCATAATTGTATTTATGTTTTTTGAGTTAGCTAGTTTTCTTAAGTTAAGTTTATTTGATGCTAAAGCTCCTGCAGCTTCTAACCCACTAATTCTACTTTGTGTGCTAAATCCTGTTCTGTATAATTCTCTAGCTTCATCTTGAAATTCAGGAGAAAAAGAATTTATAAATTTAGTTTCCATAGTTGATATGTTTGTTATTGTATCTAAAGTTCGGATTAAATGTTTGTCATCCATAACACTTGCAAGTTCAAGAACATAGTTTACATTTGTTCTTTCTTGCCTTGTTAAACCATACCCTCTTTCATTTATTAAAGATGTATCATATTCTTCCAAAGTACGATTACTAAACAAACCTCTTGCACCTATGGGTGCTTTCTCACTAGCACCAAAAGCTCCACCGTAAGTTCTTCCTAATTTTTTATTTATTAAATTTAAAAATCCCGTTGTAACCCGATTAGTTTCTAAAAACTTTCCAAAACTTTGACCCTTACGTACTGCACCATCTATAGGATTGCTAAGTACAGACTTAGCTGTTCTACCTAAAAATGATCCCGTACCTTTTACAACGTAACTACCTCCCATAATGTAGGTCAATGCACCGAGAGCTTCACCACCAAACTGATCAACTTCTGAATCTACAAAAGGTATACCTGTTGCTTGAAATGCCATACCACCGTAGTATTGAGCAATAGCTAAAGGGAATGATTCTTTAATATTAGCTTTTATTATAGGTGACCCAGCAAATACCCCAAGACCACTTATAACCTTTTCTTTAAACCTACGTGTTACAAGTTTCTCTGTTTGATTACGTAGTATATTAAATTCTGTGTTTCCTACTTCACCTCTCAGTGCCATCTGAGATAATTTAGTTCTATTATTCTCTATGCTATTATCAAGTCTTGAAAAATATCTATCGCTTTTTTCTTGGTGCAATGCATTTCTAACTGCATTTAAATTTATATTTTTCATTGCTCCTGTAGTTTTTAAATGGTAGGCGGCTCCAGCAACTCCAAACTTTTTTAAAGATGGAGTCTTGTCCATTTTATCTTTTATGTTTTTTATTAAAGATTTACCTGCTGTTTTTGTTGTAGCAGATGCCATAGCTCCTGCACTTAACATACCACCAAAAGTTTCAACCTGAACTGCAGCAAATTGTTCTGGCATACTCAGAGATTTAAAACCAACCTCCAACATGTTTTGGGCAGTTTCTTCAGTAACATAACTTAAAGGTAAAGTTACACCATCTTCTGTGGTTCTCTCTGTTAGTTGTTTAAAACGTTCAGGGGATATATCCCCATTATCCATCTGTTCTTTAAGCGTGTTTCTTACCATTGAATTGATGCTATCAGATAGTTGCCTTATTCCAAACTTATTCATGTCAGTACGAATTTGGTTTATTTTTCTTTGTCTATCTTTTTCGGTCATGGCAAAAGCTTCAGAAAATGTAGCTCCTTGATTCCTTAACGCTAGTACATCAGTAAAAATATTACCATCACTTGTAGGGTCTAGATAAGCTCCTAAGAATACAGAGCCTTCTAATATTGTACCTCTACCAACTTCTTTTAATCTATCTTTAAGAACAGGCATAAATTTATTTGTGGATATTCTTTGGATAAGTATATTTTCAATTCTAGTTGTACCTAACTTATCTACATTTTGAAACCCTGCACGTTGACTTATCTGACCTTGTACTAAGTCTGCAATTTTTGCTTTTGCAGAGAATACAAGTTCTTGTTTTGTCATTTCTTCTACATTTTTAGTGGTAGGAGTAAATTCTCTTTCGCCCTTCGTGTTAACTATAGAATATGGACTTGAGGATTCCGTTGATCCTACTATTTTTTCACCCGAAGAAGTTGTTACTTCCTGTTCTTTACCTGCAATATTTACATTGTAGAAGTCAACTATATCAGTTCCGTCAGCATAGTCAGGTTGAAAGTATTCTCCTGCATAGCTTGTAATTGTACCATCCCTTACGCCAGCTTTAAATTCTTCAAGACTAAGAGAATCTATGTTTTCCTTTTTAGAAATTTGTGCTTGTGCATCAGGACTAATTGTAGTTTGTTTTTGTGCAATACCTCCGGGAATCTGTGTTTGTGCAATTTCAACTCCAAATATAGGAGCAACTGCTGTAAGGTTTTGTACATCTTCCATATACCTAACAGACTCACCAAGTTTAGTAAGACCAGTATCTATTGCTTTTCCTACTTTACTTGCACCTTCTTTGATAGTTTCTATAACGCTACTGTCTTCTTTTTTCTCAACAGTCTTATCATTTATAGATACAGCAGGTTTAACAACGGGTGGTTGTTTTTTATCTTCGTCTTCTTTAACTACAGGTTTTTCTAGTACAACTGGATCAGCCATGTATATTCCCTATTCTCTGTATGATTCTAATTTATCGTTTGCAATTGGTGTAAACCCACCAGCGTTGTTTTTTGTAAAGTATCCTAGTTTACCTCTGACATGATATACTCCTTTAAACCCTTGAGATACAATCATATTAGCTGGGTCTATTTCAGGTGTACTTTGTTCAGATAATAATTGTCCTTCACCTTTGTAAGCAAAAGCTGTTTTTCTTATGTGTTGTGCTACAATTGCAGCATCAAATTGTTTTACTTGACTGTTAGTAAGAAACCCCGGACTTCTTCCATACTGTGCATACACTTCGGTAGCATCTACTTGTGCTTGAAATTCTTCCCTGACAACTCGTAATTTAGTTAGTGCTTGTGCAGGAGTAGTAAATCCTCCACCAAGTTTTTGTAACTGCAATTCAATGTCTTGGTTAGATAATCTTCCACTGGGATCAGCAGCACGAGCCATTTTAAAAGCGAGAGTTATTCTTAAAGCTTCTAGTTGTGCAGTAAGTTGATCTGGTGAATTAGTTATTCCCTTTTGATATTTCTCTATAAAGTCAGATGTAACACCTATCTTTTTTGTTCCATCTTCCATTTCATAGGTAGCATTTAAACCACTTGCAAGTATTTTGGTATCAGCAGTTAATAGGTCACCTAAAAAACCTTCTTTTAAACTCAAAGTACCCACTACATTTTTGTAAAGCGTGTTGAAAGCACCTGTTTTATTATTAGCAGCTATTAAACCAGCAACTTGATCTATCCCAGCTACAACAACTTTACTATCATTATGTTGAGTTAATATGTCTTTAAGTTTTGTACCACCATTTGCTCGTTCAGCATAGCTTTGTGCTGTCTGTTGAGTTGGTGCATCGCCTGCTCCTGTTGATACTGTTCCTGAAATAGCTACGCCTGATACATTCATGTAAGGGGCCATAGCTAACACAACTTCTCTTTGGTTTTTTACGTTTTTATTTTTGTGTATTTTTCTATATAAATCTACAGCATCTTTAGGACTCATGCTATACAGGTTATTTGCATCTGGGTCTAACCCATCAATACCATCTATGCTAGCGTATGCAACTGACGCTTGAAATACAGGTATTAATTTCTTTGTTCCGTAATTAGGAATAGGACCTAAAAACTTTTGAAAAGCAACACCTGTTTTAACCGAGTCTTTTACTTTTAAATTTTTAGATAGTTTAGCCAGATTAACTTTTCCTTGCTCACTCATGCCACTTATATAGTGTCCAGTTACTTCACTCCCTTCTGTAATACTAAATGCAACATTAAGTTCTTCTTCTCCATTGTAAGCTTTAGCTATATTATTAAATGTAATATCATTTATTGACTTGTCAGAAGGGTTAGAATTTAAAATAGTATTTCTAACTAAATTAAATCCTTTGTTACTACCATCTTCTAATACTTCTAAATTAGGAAATGATTGAGTAACCCCTAAATCAGCACTTGTTTTTTTTGTATTTTTATCATATTGACTTGTATAAGCTAAGTGAGAACCTTTAAAAAATTGTATTAATTTTTCTCTTTCTTCATCAGGAGCAGCATTAAACTTTTTTAAAAAATCTGGGTCATTTCCTATTCTATCAAAATCTCCTACCATTGCTCTAGCAGATTCCCAAGTGTTGTTTTTACCTTTACCAAACAAACTATACATTTTAAATCCAGCTATAGTTTGGTGTCCTTCTTCAGCTTTTTTTATTGGTTTTATAAGACTGTTTAAAGCAAACACAGGTTTTCCACTTTTCAAAATACTCTGTTGGTTTGCTTGGTTGAGTATGCCTAATCCTTTTACGGTGGATATATTACCAGACATTATCTCTTTTTGCATGTTATTATATTGAGTATTATAGTTATTATAATTTGTTTTTTTTATTTCTCTAAGCCATGCTCTTTCTTCTTTATCTAACTCTTGTTGTAACAAATCTTTTTTCTCTTGTTGTTTCTGCTTATACGCCCTAGTTTCTTTCATATTTTCAGCGTCAGCGTTAAGAAAACCACCTATTAAACTCATTAACATTATTCTTGATCTCCTTCATCTAAATCCATAAAACTTTCGTCTGGCTTCTTTAAATTTTTACCAGCTCTAATTCCTTCGTTTACAGATTCTCTTATGTAATCAAACATCTTAGGATTGTTATCTTTCATCATTTGCATAAATGTATCATCATCCATAACACCTTGTTCAAGAGCATCTGAGTTCTCAAAAAATCTGTAAGGTATATTCCCTTCTTCAGCTATACTGGCTATGTAAAAAGACAAAGGTGCTTTAATAAGTAAACCAACGTCAGGTGTAAATTTACCATCTTGAAATCCTTGAAACAAATACCCCTCTACAAGCATCTCTACTGATGCTCCTACCATAAGTAGTTTAACCATTTCAAGTTGAGTTTTACCGTCTTTTAGAGAGTCAATAGCATCTTGTAGAACTTGTTCAGGATCAACCATTTGAGGTGGTCTACCCCATGCCCATTTAGAATTGTCCTCTGTTAGTGAGTGTCCGGGAGGAGCAGCAGCAAAATCGTCTATTGCTTCCATACTACCTGCTTGTGGCTGTGGTTTTTCAATCATGTTATTTTGTTTCCTAAAGTTGTAGCTCCCACTGCTATAGTAGCTTTTGATTTACCTTTAGGTTGAATCATATTGTAGGGTATAAGTTGTGCTACTTGTCTGTTAGCAGGATTTGCTAATGCTCTCATGGCTGATCTCATGTCTGCATTTTGATACCCTGTTCTTATTGGGTCAGGGGCCCTGTAGTTTTTAGAAGGATTACCTCTTGTTAATTGACCTATTGAACGAGGTCTAGGAATAGGGGTAGGTTGAAATGGAGCTTTCTTACTTTTATCAGACATATCCACATACGCTTTAGCACCACTTTTTAGAAAATCAAAATCAAGAAACGAAGAACTTTTTGATGATTTCTTAGATGGAGCAAAGTCGCTGTATTTAGGGTCTGACGGATCATCATCCATAACATAATCTGCAACCCAAAGAGCTGCCGTCTTTAACAAATCAAACATATTACTTAACCTCTATTTTATGTGGTAGTTTTTGCAGCACCAGAATTATTCATCCATTGTGCAATCCAATTGCCTACGCCAGATGCAAATTTATCTTTTTGTTCTTTAGAATAAAGTTCTTTAGAATTTGCAAACTCCATAGCCATTATACCAACCTCGTGTTGTCTTTGCAACAAAGATTCTCCCTTTTGAAAGTTCCAAGATGCGTTATCTCTGTATCTTTGCCACAGATTGTTAAGTGCATTTTGATTTGCATTATATAAATTTTGTGCATTAATTCTGTTAGTTTCATTTTGGGTGGCTGTATTGGCTGTGTTAACTTGCCTTCTCCAATTTACGTTGGACTGATCTACTGCAAATTGCATGTTGGCATTGAACTTATCTCTAGCGTCTGCAACCGTAGCGTTAAATTGATTTTGTGCATTTGCTTCGCCAGCGTTAAATTGATTCATAGCTGATACACGATTCTTATTCGCTGTCTCAACTTGTGCTTCTAGTTCAGCAAAGAACTCATCAACTTGTAGCTCGTTCTTAGCGTTAAACTGTTTTCTTGCATTGTCTTCTGCTGCATCCTTAAATAACTTTTGAGTCATGGCATTATAAGTAATTGTACCTGACTGCTGTCTTGCATCTAAATTTTTTGTATCTACAGATAATAGAGCTTGAGCATTAGTCACTGCTCCTTGTAATCTTGCAGATAAGTTTGCTCTGTCCATTGACGCATAGGTAGCAGCATTTGATAAAGCAGTTTGTTGTTGGTTGTTTAAGTTTTGCAACTGGATCGTAGCGTATTTGTTCGCATCTTGTTGTGCAATAACAACCCCTGATTCCATGACAGCTTGGGTTATAGCCGCAGAAGCCATACTGGATGCACCAAGACCTCTAGCCTGCATGATTGCACCAACTTTTCTGACTGCAGGGGATGCCCACGCTGGCATTTCTGTTCCATCTTCTACACTAGACAGTAGTTGTTCTAGTTGATATTTAGTTGTTGCCTTTTGGTCTAATTCTTGAGTGGCGGCAGTAGCAAGAGAACCTGAACTTACTTGCCCTTCAACTCCTGTCATATCTACATAGTCACCTGCAGGAGTAATTTGTGCTGCTGTTGCTGTACCCGTGTCGCCTATATTTGTAGTAGAGGCTACCTGACCTAGATCAGCACTTCCTGCTGTTGGAGCAGTTACAGTAAGACCAGTGGTAGAAGCTTTTTCTGTTGCGGCAGTAGGATCAGTTCCTAGCACTTTACCTGTTGTTGTGTCTAATGTCTTATCATTAGTTGTTATAGTCTGCTTTACAGCATCTACTTCGGGAACATTTCCTTGTTGTCCTCCAGCAAGTCTGCCTATCTCATCTGTTAAATCTTTGTCAGTTTTTATTGTTGAAGCTATTGCCATACTCTATCCTTACTTCATTACTATTGCGACTACCAAAGCTACCACACCTAAAGTTCCCACCATAGACATAGCTTCTATTCGCCACATTCTTTTGTCTAGTGCTTCTAGTTTATCATTGACTGCTTGATAACGGATGGCACATTCTTTTTCGTGTGCATCTAATTCTAGTTGTACTTTTAGTTCAGGTTGCATACTCATTTTCATCCTTAATCTGCTTCTGCTATTGTGTTGCCTTCAGCTACCCATTCAAGGATTGCTTGGTAGTCTGTGTTGTCAGAAGATAGTGGAACAGATAAAACAAGATTACTATCTTGTTGAGTTACTTGATAGCTTACAAGCTCACCATCTAAAACATTCTTTTTAACAGATTGAATATTCATAATTATAACTCCGAAC
>Ga0208643_1000781_pt1 | contig 19714 bp, 25 predicted proteins | sample VirMetDEL_Nov_12_FD_184516 | JGI IMG/M metagenome (GOLD analysis project Ga0208643, IMG submission 184516) | Aqueous microbial communities from the Delaware River and Bay under freshwater to marine salinity gradient to study organic matter... | ecosystem: Environmental > Aquatic > Marine >... | reverse complement strand
CTAGTTCTGGCTTTAGAATGTTTGAAGCCTCTAGAGACTCCTTGGAGCCTCCTGAGCCACCTGCCCCGACAAGAGTATGGACTTCGTCGATAAAAAGAATAACATTATCATATTTTTTAGCCTCATTAACAAACTCTTCTAGTCTTTGTTCAAATTGACCACGATAAGTTGTTCCTGCAACCATGCTAGATAAGCTAACAGAATATATAACTTTATTAGACAAAAGCTCTGGAGCTTCTCCGTTTACAATTTTATTAACGAGACCTTCTACAAGAGAAGTTTTTCCTGTTCCAGCTGTTCCTACCAATATTACGTTGGGCTTTTTTTTGCGACATAAAACTGTTGAGATCTCAGATATTTTATCGTCAAAATCAACAATCTTATCAAACTTATTGTTTACTGCTTTTATATTTAAGTTCTCAGCAAATTGAGAAAGCACCTCATTTTCTTCAAACATATCAATAATTTCTTTGTCTCTAGATAATGGTGTTTGAGATTCAATAGAACCAATGGACTCAATTAAAGATATATCTACGTCACTCAAGGAAAAGGTTATCTCGCTAACAAGGTTTTGAACAAGGTCCTCGTCAACTAAAATAACATCTCTTACAGCTTTTGGAGCGATGTCAACATCTAGAAAGTTTAAGAATACAATTTCTGGAGGGATATAATCAAAACCAAACATCTCTTGGGCCGATTCCCAGCAATTATTAAAAAAGCCAGATAAAGCCTTGTCATATTTTTTTGAACAGTTCTTGTTCTGCTTTTTTCTTTCTATTACAGAGTCACTAGCTTTATATAAAGCATCCTTTAATTTGTATTTTTCTATTATTTTTGAACAAGACAGGCTAAGATCGTCGAGAAAACAATCAAAAAATATATCAATATCAAGACAGTGTCTGTGCATATTTATGCAAGCAGTTTCTGATTCTTGAATCACAGAACGTATTTGCGGCGTAAAAAGGTTTAAATTCATTTTTTCTTTATGTCTCTTGATTTCATTAATATTTTTGTATCTACCACTTTTATGGTGTCAACAAAACTTGTACCTCCGTCGCTTCTTGTAGCGTTGATAATTATAATGTCCTCTTTTTTAATTTTGTTTTTAGCAAGGAAGTTAGAAAGTTTGTCTTCTCTTTGGTTGTCCATTAATAACAACTTTGTTGAGGCGGTATTATCAGAAACCTCTATCATCATATATTTATTGCCATTGGTAGATATTCTTGTAAAAAAATCTTTGACCTGACATACAGCTTTGAATTTATCAGTTGAGCTTAAAAGTCCAACTTCTTTAAGTGTTTCTAGTCTGCCGTAATCTGCCTCGAAACATTCATTAAGAGAATACGAATAACTATAACCAAGAAGATTGTTTTCATACCACCAGTTTGTAAACTTTTCGTGGCTTTTGTTCTTATTGTAAATCTCTCTATATTTTGAAAAGTTTCTCTTGAATGTTTCAAATCTTTTCTCTGAAATTATAGGTTTATTGTCGTCTCCCAAAACTTTTGAATCAACAACATCTGCTATAGAGTTCAATATATCATAGCCAAACCTTTCTCCTATTTTAATAAAATTTCTTTTTTCTCTGTCTGTTAATAAGTTAAATGCTTGGGCTTCAAGAACTAATCTGCTTCTGTTGTCCGTTTTATCATCCATAGTTCCAGCCTGAATTAAGGCTGCTAGAACAGATATATTAATACCACATTCTTTTGCTGCTCCAAAAACCTGATATTTGTTATCGAACTCAACCCCTCTAAAGTCCACTAGATTCTCAAGCGCCTTAAGAGAAATACCCTTAATACTATTTAAGCCGTATCTGATATTAGCACCTTCAATCTTAAAGTTTATATCTGATTTAAAAAGACTTGGGGGAAGTAGTGATATCCCGAAATCGCAAAGCTCTTCGTTTACATCGTTAACCGTTTTCAAAGGTTCTGGCTCGAACTCAGAAGATTCAAGAACAGATAAAAAGAATTCTTTGGGATATTTGTATTTTAAGTAAACAGTCTTCGCCGCTAGGTTGGCATAAGCAAAACTGTGAGACTTATTAAAAGAGTAATCTGCGGAAGCTTCTAATGCCCCCCAATAAAAATCGCATATTAGTTCGTCTAAATGCTTTTCTAAACCAGCATTATACACCTTCTCTTTCCATTCTGGCATTTCATCGACTTTTTTCTTTCCTACTATTCTTCGTAAGGCTTCAGCCTCGTCCAAAGTAAAGCCAAATACTTTGTTGGCAATCTGCATTAATTGTTCTTGATAAAGAATAACATTATTAGACCAAGACAATATCTCATCTAAATCTTTCTGCAAATTAAGATCTGTTGGCGCATGTTTTTGGTTGATATACTCGTCTAGAAATTGCAAGGCCCCAGGCCTTGCAAGCGCTACAACGTCAGATAACTCATTGATGTTGTTGGGCTTAACTTCTTGGCATACCCTAAAGTTTGTTTCTGCAGAAATTTGAAACAACCCAACTGGATGGTTGAAGTTTTGGAGGGTATCATAAATAAATTTATCTTCTTCATCTACCAGTTCTAATTCTAAACCTATCTTTTGGCATGTTTTATGAGCGATAGTCAATGTTCTTAATCCTAAGATGTCAAACTTAACCATTAAGTCTGCGACATCATTCATATCGTATGCAGTAACTAAATCCCCATCTTTTGTTTTTTGAAGCGGGACCACATCACCAATATCTCTAGAACAAATTGCGATACCAGAAGGATGAACCCCAGCATTTTTTGTTAGGCCCTCTACTTTTAGGGCGTTTTCGAATGTTCTTTTGTGTTTAACAGCCCAGTCTGCAAATTTTTCGCTTTCCTCTTCTGCTTTGTTTAGGGAAAATACTTTCCCGTGAAGCTTTGGTATCATATCACTAACCCTTCCTGCCTCTTCTTCCTTAGCTCCATCAAAATATTTGGTAGCCTCTCTAATGCACAGCTTAGAACTAAATGTATTGAACGTTAATATTTTGGCAGTTTTGCCTTTGTGTACTTCTTCAATATATTTAATTACTTGTTGTCGTTTCTCATAAGAAATATCAGAATCAACATCTGGAAGAAGACTGCCTACCAAAAACTCCTTGCCATTTTTGTCTATAACTTTTTTAGCCCTGCTCTTAGAAACGAATCTTTCGAAAAACAAATCGTGAGGGATTGGGTCTATGTTTGTAACTCCGAGTAGATAAAGCACTAATGAGCCCGCTGCAGAGCCTCTACCAGCACCAGTTGGTATGTTGTTTTCGTGACAATAATTTAATACGTCCCAATTTAAAAGGATATAATCAGTAAAACCTAACTCATCAAGAATTTCAAGTTCATATTTCGCTCTATCAAAATAAACGTCTTTGTTTTTAAATTTAGTAATACCCTTGTCTCTTAAACCCTTTCTTGCGAGTTCAATCATAATCTCTTTATTAGAGCTTTCAAGCCCCAATCCAATACCAGAAAGAACTTTTTCGTTGACTGGTGTCTTAGGTAGCTCTACTCCAGCTGGCTCGCAATCGTCATAATCTGTAAAATCTTTAAAAATCATAAGTTCATTGCTTTTTTAAGTTCACAAAAAATCTGGTAGCACATCTCAATATCATAAAGGGCATCATGTAACTTTTCTTCTTCGAAATCAATTCCAAAATACTTTAACAGTTGAATTTGAGAAACCTTTGACTTTAAACTTCTGTCGTTTATTATTTTATACTGCCAACTAAGGAAGTTTTCTTTTGGTTTTTCCAGACCTTCTCTATGAGCTTTTCCTAATGCTCTGGTATCATAAATTCTATCAAAATATGTAAAGTCTCTTTTTCTTCCAAACATTCTTTGGAGTTCTGCTATCATATAAACATCAAAGCCTAATAGGTTTTGCCCTATTATTTTATATTGGGGATCATACAAATACTCCTCAAAGTCAGCAAGGACAGTTTCTGGATCTTCTTTTTTCTTGTTATAAGTATCCCAAGAAAAGCCTGTTAATTTTTGTACTATTTTAGGAATTTCTAAATCCTTAAAATCCAAAAACCTATTGTGCGTCTCTATAACCTTATAGCCTTGACAAACAATCCAAGCGATCTGCCAAGGCTTCGATGAGTGCAAATTTAATCCTTCTGTCTCTGTATCGAAGACTATGTATTTTTGATCGTATGTAAGCATTACTATGGTTAATAGAATAACATAAAGTAACAACTAGTCAAGTTTTTTATCTGTTTTCGACATAAGATTCTAAACAAAATTCATCAGAAGCAAAATCATTTAAATTAGGGCTTGAAAAGGTAGGGCTTCTCCCCATTCTTCGACTGCATATAGCCTTGTGCATCTGGAAAGCATGGAAGTCTTCTTTGCTTTTGTAGTAAATGCTTTTACATTTGGTGGTTTTAACTCCCAAAGAATCAAGAACTCTTTTAATTTGGAAGTCGAATGGGTGATTATTCTCTTCAACGAAATAGTTGTGTTCAATACCTTGCAAAGACAACTCCGATAGTCCAAACATGAAAATGTTATTGTAAATATAAGAGTCATAGAAAGGAACGGAAACCAATACGTCTTTAAAGAATGATTTTTTATAATCAGAAAGAGAAAGTGACCCACTATCACTTGTGTGGGCATCGGTATACAGAGATCTTATAGTTTTTATACCGTCATTGTTTTTTGCAAAAAATATAAGCTTACTGGGACGCAAATCACAATCCTTAGAGTCTTGAACGACGGATAACCTAATACCAAAAACAAACTTTATACCTTCTTCTGAAAGTTTTCTTTTCAAAGATCTAAACCCAAAAAAAGAATCTTCCACACAGACTACCTCTTCCAGCGATTTGGCTTTGGCAATGTCGACAATATCATCAACAGACAAAATAGATTTGCCAATGCTAAATTGACTTTTAAATAGCGGTATCATGACATGATGTTAAAGCAGATTACTAACGTTGTCAACCCTAAAAGCTGGACAACCCTTATATCTGAGTTTTTTTATCTCATTGCCTATTCCATCGTCAAGTTTTTTCTGTAAGGATTCAGCATCGTAAGAAGAAGAAACAAACTCTCCATCCTTATCAAGCAGGTGATAATAATCAAAGGCAAATTTAAAAGGGCAATGCCACATTGGAGTGCCGTCTTTTTTGAGTTTACCAGCGTAATCGGCGAAACCACATACGATCTTCCCAGCAAACCCATCCTCCTTCTTAGGGTAACCTTTATCATAAGCCAAATTACTCTTTGCTGTTTTCTCATTAAAATTATTAATAATTTCTTGAACTTCGGTTAGAAAATACTCAAACCCTTCTAGTTCATCGGTATCAATTGGCTCCATTTCAAGCAAACCTTCGTTATTACAATCAAACTTCAAAAAAAGAAATTCCATCTTTCTTTTGATATATTCTGGATATAGATGTTTAATTGCCAGACAATACATTAGGTCTTGCATGTTGTCTTCGTATTCCTTGCCAGCAAAAATAGCTTTGGATGTTTTAAAATCTCGAATAAGGGCTGTTTTTTTTCTTTTGAATAAATAAAGTTTGTCTATAAAGCCAAGAATTCTGTAAGACTTGCCGTCTTCATTAACGGCTATGTCAAACTTTTCTTCTGATATAGCTTTTGTCGGCTTACCATCTTTATCTCCAAAAAAGTCATAATTCAAACCCTCTAATATCATCTGATTGACAAGGTCTAGATTTTCAAAATCATCTATGCCATACTTTTTAGAATAAGCTAAAACCATCCGATCAATTGGAGGTGAGGCTTGAATGTTTTGCTTTTTGACTATTTTTGTATAATGGTGTTTGTGTTTTGGATTTCCTAGTAATTCGAATACTGCGTGGCAAATTGTTCCACGAAGAGACCCATGATTGGATTTATCTGGCAAGCGTAAATGATATTTAGACCAGTACTGCCAAGAACACATTTGAAGTGTTTTAATTCTAGACGCGGATAGAGGTTTGTTAAATGTTTCCATAATTAAAGTTGTATGTTTTCTTGTATTTTTTAAAGTTAGAAGAAAAGGATTTGTTTATTCCACGGGATTCCATTTCTCCAGCAATAGATATAACAGAAGAAGAAGACTTTTCGTGTTCTAAAGAATTACAATGTTTTATGTAATCATAAATTTCATCTTTTGTCATTTCACCAAAGTCGTTGCTTGTTGGCGGAGCAAAATATATCTTTTCAAAATCAGTGCAATCTGAAAGTTTAAATATTGATTTAATAGCGCCCTCAAAACCTCTGTTCCTTTCTGAATTAAAATCATTATTAAAAGAAACAAATATCTTATCAATTGGCATCACGCTTAATTTTGAGATGAATTTTGGAGATATGTTTAGACCAAAAGACACTAAGACATTCTTTACTCCGCTCTCATAGAGAGACAGGCAATCCCCTATTGATTCAACTACGTGAAGGGTTTTTTTAGATAAAATTTCTTTCTCTATTTCTTTAACAGAATAATAAGGATAAAACCAATCAGAACACCTTCCAACATGAAGCCATTTTGGTTTTTTGTCATTTGTTATTTTCCTGCCAGAAAACCCATGTATTTTTCCATCAGAGCGAAAGACAGGAAAGACCATTCTTTGATACATTTTATTAGACATAGCCAAACCACAATTAAATTTCTCTAATGTAGATTGAGATATACCCTTGTCTAAATAAAAATCGTAATGGGGCAGCAACTTAGACAATGCCGCTCGACTATATGTTTTTTCTTCTTTCAAAAGTTTTTTTTGGTATGGGCGGCTTAATGTGTTTAAAGAGGTATTATTTAGATAGGGCTTAAGTATGGACTGATCTTTTGTGTTTAAAGTCTTTTCCAGTAGAGCTTGAAAAGGTAGAAATTCAGTATCTTCTACGAAGTCTTTCCACACCCCTGTATCTTTATAAATTTGAATTGCAGATGCATTGTCTCCAGATCTATATAATGCATTAGTTCTCCAATAAGAACCGTGGTCTTTTAACCTGTAGCCTAGATCTTCTAATATTTTCTTGTAATCGGTCATGTAGATAATGCATTTGGTATATCGTCATGTACGTCGTTCTGAACTACTCCTACGTCTGCATTATTGACTGAGTCAACGTAGTCTTGTAAATCTCCAACTTCTTTTATATTAAAGTTTTCTATCTTGAGGTTAAGGTAATTATTTTTATTAGTTCCGTCTGGCATCCTGACTGGGTTTATTCCCCTTAAGGCTGACTTTCCCATATGCCGAGACTTCAAATTGATTAATTTATGTGTCCCAAAACTATCTCCTTCTTCATGTATTTCTTCTGCAACTTTTTTACGCAAAAGAAATAAGTGAGAACAGAACTGAGTAATGTTGTCGGATAGGGATACTACGCTTTCGTCATCGACAATGCTACCAGCTTGCCTGTTTGTTGTAATGCCTAGCCTGTTTGACTGAACTGAGGTTATCATAGAGACACAAGGCTTGCCATCAAAACACAAATCTTTATGGATAGCTTGTTTAAAACTATCAACCATACGACCTACTTGTTGCCAGCCATCAGATTTTCCTAGGTTACTAAAATCACTCTTGATATAATCAAAACTAAAAATAAGCGGGTTGCCCCGACCTATTTTTGAGTAATAAAATCTCTTCAAAACAGAACACATTTCATCAACAGACATTCCAGCTACATTTTCATAATAAAACTGAATGCCTTTAATTTTATTCCAAGCAGATCTGACTTTAGATACAACTTGTTCTTGAGTAAGATCTCCATAGGTTGACGTTCTCCATTTTCCAGTTTGAAGCAACCATACTGGAATTCCAGATATAGCAGAACACTGTCTGTATATCAGTTCTTCCTCGCTCATCTCTCCATTGTCAAAATGAAGGATTGGCACTTTGTTATTCAAAGCCGCTGCTTTCGTTGTGAAGTCCATGCAAAACTGAGTTTTTCCTACTCCAGACCGAGCGACAACAACAGTTATGTTCCCAGCCAAAAGCAAAGAACCATAAATTTCTTCTAATCTTTTATGGGGACCTCTTAAGCCAAAAAATGTAACAGGATTATTTCCTCTTTCTTCTACAACTTCCTCCATCATACCAAATAAATCCACAGGGCCAGAGTCTGATATTTCAAACTTTTGTATACTGTCGTTATAAATTTTATCAGCCTTCTCAACTATTTCTCCATATTTTAAGCTTGGGTCAGCCTTCTTTACAAAAGAAGCAACGTCCTTACAAGAATTATATATTTCTCTTCTTGCTGTATATTTTTTAAGTTCCTTGACTGACGAAATGAATATATCATCACTTATCTTGTAGAAAGCTAAAGAAAAAACATATTCAGAAATATCTATACTGTCTGGAAAAGAAACCTTAAGCTGGTCTAGTCTTTGAATAAGAATTGTTTCATCTATAATTTCTGCGTTATCAAGAGCATTTCTTATAAGTTTAAAGATAGAAATGTTTACCTTAGAATCTTCACTGTAAAAATCGGAATCATTAAGAAAGGAAGAAACCTCCTCCCACTTTTCGGGGTGCTGCAAAAGTCCGCTTAAAACCTTCTTTTCTATTTCATATGAAAATATCATTATTTAAATTTATCTTTTTTGTGGTTTTTTATAAGTCGGGAGGTAGTATCTTGGTTTATATCTATTATGCATATAATGTCTTTCCCTACAACGTTTATGTGAACTTATTTTAATATAGCGATAGATTGGCTTCCTGTTGCAATCCCAGCCAACAAATTTCTTTCTTAAGTAATAACTACAACCGCACGGCAAAAACCCAGTCGATGGTGGCCTGTATGTATATTGGGAGCAAGAATTTCTGCAATGAGAATAGCAAGAAGTATTAACAGCTAAAATAAAAGCAATTATAAGTAAAATTTTCATAGGTTATCGTTTGGTCTTTGTGGTTGTGTCATATAAAGCTCTACGAGTTTATGGAGAGCCATATCTATACAGGTGTTGCTTGTATTAGAAAAAACAGACGGATTGCCTTGGTCATTAACATAAAAAAGTAGAAATCCTTTTGTACCAAAAGACATGCATCCAGTACTGTCATAAAGACGAGTGAGGAGACTGTCTGGTATAGAAGAATCTTGTTTTGTTTGTTTTTTTGAATTCATATAATTTTTAGTGTTTTTAATAAATTATCATCTAGTTTATCTGATTCTATGATTCTTATAAGTTTTATTTTATTCATTTCGCAAAAGTTGTCTTTTGTTTCATCTCTTTTTAATTGTTCCAGAAATTTCTGTCTGTCATTTGCATGGAAAAACTTGTTGTATTTATAATGCTGACCACCGTCAACCTCTATTGCTATTTTTTTGTTCGCATTATAGAAGTCAATAGTCATCCTAGAACCAAGAACAGGAAACTCTTCAAATACAACATCTGCAAGCCAATGTTTGCGTAGAAGGTCTTTTACTCTTTTTTGTATCTTGCTTCTACATTTATTGTCCCACTTGATTAAGTATTTAGTGGGGTTTCTCATTTTCAAATCTCTGCCGTGTATTGATGTAAATATCATTCAGAAAGTATCTTCTCTTTAACAAATTGCTCTAGAGCCTCCGAAACTTTAGGATTCTTTTCTAGATATTCATATATAGAAGCCATACCTTGAAATTTTGTTTTTGATTCAACCTCTTTGTCTGCTAAATAAGAAATAACCTCTTCATCAAAATCAAACCAAGAAGCTTTTTTGTTCATGAAATCCCACATAAGAAGCATTTCTACAATTTCACGTTCAACCCAAATAGACTTCCCGTTAATCCTTCCGTGTTTAATTGGGTATTTTACAAGCTGACCAGTAGACTCGTTAGTAGATTTGCAAATAAGAACTTTTGCCATATGACCGTATATCTTATTATTGGGCCCAATTTGTTCGGTGGGTTTTTCTAAAATTTTATCTGATTTAAATTGTTTTTGAAATTCCAAAATCCAATCTGGGTAGTGCAAAGCCGCATTACCTCCACTTGCGTTTGTCTGATTATTTGGGTCTCCTTTGGCATAGGGGTTAATGTCAACCTTCGCTCTAATCTGAGAAATCATAATTAACATGTGTCCAAATTTACACATACCAAGACTAACCCTCTTAAGAAAATCTGAAGTCATTAAAGCTCCAGCTGCTACTTTTGCAGCATCACTAGTCCTCTTTTCAAGTTCTGATTGTGGTAATAATCCATCCATGCTGTCTATAACAACGCACAGCTTTTCCTTGTCTGGATTATTTTTAAGCAGTCCTCTAAGGAAATCAAAAACAGCGTCGAAAACATTACTCTCAAAAACAAAACATGTCCCAACAACCCATTCATCTGGATCAGTTACAAAGGTTATTCCTGATCTCTTCCTGACATCTTTAGATAACCTCCCCTCTGCCTTAACAAACAAGGCTTTTGAGTTTTCTACTGTATTTAGCATATTGTGCATTACCTGTAGCGCCTCGTTTGTTTTGCCTCCTTCATTTGCCCCAACAAATCGGTGTACTCCAGAAGAAAAACCTCCTCCCAAATATGAATCTAAATTCATTGAACCACTAGAGACAACATATTCATCTACGTCTTCAATTAGATTATAGTGCAAGTCTTTGTTTGCCTTAAGGTATTCCTTGGCAAATTCTGATGTTTTTATTTTACTCATTGTTTAAAAATTGTCTTAATGTTTTTATTTTGTTTGTAGATATATCTTCACCTATCTTCTCGTTTAGGTCAACTATTTTCTCGACCTCTGGAGGAATATAATCAAACTCCATTTTCTTCTTGTCGAGATATTTTTTGCCGTCCTCTGTTAAAAAAAACTTTATACTCTTATCAAGGACGAAGGGAGGGGAAACATTATTTAAAAATTCCAAATTATTGTCGAATAACTCGAATATCTTGGTTACGACCATCATGTCTAACTGCAAATTCTCAGATTTGCCTCCTTGCAGCATTCTCTTAACAAACTCCTTTCTTTCTTTGAAGAAGGGTTTGGCTTTCTTTTTTGGCTTTGCCTTGGGGAAAACATAACCACAAGAGCAGGTTGGGACTCTCGACCCAACAAACTCTCCACATGATTTACATTTCTTTCTACCTCTAGGCACAAAACAACAATATCATAGCTTAATATCGTTGTCAACCATTTTCTTCACCAGACCATAAAAGTCCGTTTTTCTTTCCCAACCCATTTCTTGTTCAGCTCGGCTTGGATCACCAAGTAACAAATTAACTTCCGCTGGTCTGTAATATTTTGGATTTATTTTAACAAGAAGTTTGTCGCAGTAATAATATTTTGAGTGTGAGCCTTCACCCTCCCAATAGCATTCATCTGGGTTAAATCCTGCAAAGCCGAATGCAGATTCAACAAACTCACGAATGGTATATGTTTCACCTGAAGCTAGTACATATTCTTTTGGTTTTTCTTGATTAAGCATTAACCAAATGCCAGCTACAAAATCTTCAGCGTCAGACCAGTCTCTTTTTGCTTCAAGGTTTCCAAGCTCAATAGGTTTGAAACTATCTCCGATGCTGTTTTTCCAAAATATATCAGCCACCCCTTTGGTGACTTTTCGAGTAAGAAATTCTTCTCCCCTTCTTGTTCCTTCGTGATTAAACAACCAACCTTGCACTGCGTAAAGATCATAAGAATCGCGCCAAACTTTAACTAAGTGTCTCGCGGCAGCCTTAGATGCCCCGTAAGGGCTTCTGGGGCGCAGTGGATGCGTCTCATCCTGTGGGGCGGTAACTACGTCGCCAAACTCTTCAGAGCTACCCGCGTTATAATAGCGGCACTCTGGACAGTGTTTGCGAATAGCCTCAAGTTGATAAAGAACCGCCATACAATTTGTGTTCATGTGGTTCTCTGGCATATCCCAACTGACACCAACAAAAGAGTTCGCCGCAAAATTAATAAAGTAATCTGGCTTCTCTTCTGAGATAACCCGATCTACATTTGATTGATCCGTTATATCTAGATCAATCAATCTAAATCTTGAGTTGTCCTTCAAGTGTTTTATGTTTTCGTGATTCTTTACGCTAAGTCGACGTACGCCAGCAATGATGTCAATGTCGGTATTCTCCAACAAATAGTCCGCCATGTGACTTCCGTCCTGTCCTGTCACTCCTGTTATTAATGCCTTTTTCATTGTACTTCTTATTAGAATATAAGAAAGCTAGCTATGTTTTTCAAATATTTATATTGGAAACAAAATTGATAGTTTTTTTCCAGTTTTCAAACCTGTATCCTTTGTCGTCGATATATAAAATAGCCCTTGGCTTCTCAACAACTACATCTTTGATGTATTGGTAAAAGCTGTGTTTCTTTAACCAGTCTATAACATGCTCTTCCCCTGTCTTGCCGTTGATGAGGGGCCTGTCCTTAGATGCTTTGGCTGTAAATATAATTATATCAAACTTTTTACTTATTTCTTTTATTGAATCAAGAGAGTTTTCAATAGGGTCGTCATATACAGTGCCATCAAAAAAACCTTTAGAATTCTTGTGTATTACTCCGTCAAAATCTATTGCTATTTGATTTTTGTTTTCTAACTCTTGTAGTTTTATATATTCTTTTAAACTCATTATTTTTTTATTTATATAGAAATTTAGCAAATTCAAAATCAATTTTGGTGTCAATGTCTATTTGTTCCTCCTCATCTAAAATATAAAGAAGCGGGTTTTTGCCAACAATGTTTTGTCTTTTAATCATGGTTTCTTTTCCGATAATACCAAAGCCAAAAGTAAGTTTTTTAATGTCAGGCAAGCCTTGGCTATTTGGAACTTCGCCTTTTTCTATATTGTAGTTTAAGGGTTTACCGTCCCTCCATAAATATTCTTTTACTAATCCAACAGAATTACAAGAATCGTTTTTTGAAATATTGAATCTATTAATGGCATCTATAATGGTTTGCTTTTTAATCATGGGTGAAGTACAGGGGGCATGAATTATAATGTCTGTATCTGTTGTCTCCGCTAGATTGCTAAAAAATTCTGACTGAGAACATTCTGAGCTTGCGTGATAATCATCCCTAAGAAAATACGAAACACCAAGTTTTTTCGCAATATCAATTGCTAAATCAGAATCTGTATTAACAATAATATTGTCGATTAAGTCTATTCCTTTTAAAAACTCTATCTTAATCTGTAATAAAGATTTGCCTTTATAAAAGTTTTTGAAATTTTTGTAAGGCACTCTTTGAGAGCCTTTTCTAACAGGTATAACTGCGGTTATTTTTTTTCTACTCATAGCGGGTTTTCTGATTTACAATCTTTGTTTTAGAGTCTCAGAACGAAAATAATACTCTTCTGAAATTTCTTTGTATTTTCTGCATTTAAAATCTAACCAAATAGATTCAAATTCAAACGCTGAAATTATGTCGTCATTTAATTCAGAGACATTACCAACTTTAATGATTGTATTTCTTGTTTCTACGTAGTCAATTAATTCTTCTTTTTTAAGTCTGCAAATAAAATCAAAACTATCAGGTGATAAGTTTCCCCCCATAAGGGTTTCTAATCCGTAAAACTTTGCTTTTTTCATTATTTCATAAGTTTTATCAAAGATAAAATCCGAATTAACAAATGATTTGTCATATCCATAGGATTTAACCAAATCTGACCTTCCAACCACTACCCCCGACAACATTTTTGATGATGGAGAATCTAATATTTTATCTATGTTTTCGTAGCCAGTCTTGCTTTCAATGTTTATATAAAATTTAATATTGTTAATATTTGATACAGATTCTGTGAATTTTTGTAATGCAAATTCTGTTTCAATCATAGGGGCGACAATACCATCGACACCCATTAGCTTGCATTGGTGTATATCCGATTTAGCCTCACAACCTCCTATTTTCACGCTTAGTTTTAGTTTGTTAATCTCGGTTGCTTTTCTTATTTCTTTCACATCATCTAAAAGACCTCCTTCATCTTCAAACGATTGTTTGACACCGATTAAATTTTTATTAAATAATCGTTTAATTGTGTCTTGCATGTTAAAATTATCATTTTTCATAATGAAACTCTGGTTATAGAGTCGTGTAAGAAACAATCTTCGCTTTCTAAACAGAATAAATTAACATCATTTAATTTAAAAAAAGAATTCACTGCCTTACTGTTTTTTATTGACTCTTTGTTTTCTCCAAGGTAAAGCGGTAGAGCTGGGTTTAAAAGGGTTGATCTTTTGGGTTTTTGATAAAAATGACTGTATTCACCTTCGCTTTTACTGTAATCCCAACCTACCGTAATTATCTCTTTTACCCCAAGGTTATAAATGAAAGGCAACACTATTTCAAACATAATTCCTGGACCAAAAAACTTACCAATATTATTAATAGAAAAATAATCCTCTAAATCTTTAAAATGGCATAGTTTTTTTTGATGGCTATGTTCTGACATAGGAAAAAATATATCTATGTTTTGGTTTTTTAATAGTGGGCTTATAGAGGGAGAACAATAAATAAATTTTGCCTTGTTTCTTTTATATTTGGTTATATTGTTGCAATTAAAAAATTGGAAATCACTGTAGTCGCCAAACTTTAGATATGATTGTTTTATTGTAACTATAATGTGGTTTTTAGATAGTTTTTTAATTTGGTCTTTTGTTATTTTATCTAAAGATGGACCGCAACTTAAAATCAAACATTTTGTTTTTGTATTGTTTTTTTTAATTTCTGTAAAAAGATCAAGTGGTGACATGTTTTTGTTATTTTGTTTTAGCAAACCAATCTTCAAAGGGAACAAGACCATTGCTAGTAGGAGCTAAAACATTCTCTTTCAAGCATTCATATCCGTTCTCAAGCATTATTTTTTTAATCTTTTCTTTGTTTTCTGGGCCATCAACATATAAATTATGCTCTATAGTCCAAAGATTAACATTCCACTCATCAAAGGGAAAGGAAGATAACACCTCATATTCTAATCCCTCAATATCAAGAGATATGTAATCTATATCTTTAGGGGCTCCATTTTCTTTTAAAATATTACCTATCGTGTCACAAGGAACATCTCCAGACTTGTTTTCCAAGTCTACAAAGCCGTCATCAAGGGACGGGTTTGTCTCTGCCTCGTTAAAAGTACAAAAACCCTTGTAATTTCTTACCGCTAAATTTATATTTTTAGATTTTCTTGATTCTGATAGTTTCTTATACCTTGCTTCTTCTGCCTCTATACATATCCCTGACCAATAAAGACAAGATTCAAGCATAAACGTATTGCTAAGAAAACTGCCATCATGAGCTCCAATGTCTACGAAAAAACCACCTTGCTTATTGTTTAGCATTTCGCAAACCCATAAGTCTTGTTGGGCTTGAGATTTAGAATTGGGTCTGTAATAACTGTTATTGTCCATTGTAAAATATTATATTAATATTAGCACTATAAATCAACTAACTGTTCAAAGATTTCCAAACCCTGTATACCATATACCAGATGTTAATATCGTACAAGTATTTTTTATTTTTATAAGTTATTGAATTAATTGAAATGTTGTTTAACATAGTTTTATAAGCCGAAGAAAGATCTTCGTCCACAAAAGTTTCTTCTGGAAATTCAGCTGGGGTATGTTTACTCCATACTTTTTCTTTTGAGGTTTTGAAGTCAATATTTAAATCTTCTGCTATTTCATATGTGTTTTTGTTTATTATGCTTTCGTGAAACGGGATAACCACAAGGTTTTCTACTGTGTTTTTTAATTTAATTATGTTATTCTCTATCCCTATATACGTTTTCTTATGACTTTTTAAAAATCTTTCATATTGCATTCTGGTAGATATAACCCTTCTTTTTCTCCAGTGATTATATAAACTATATATAGCTTCATTATATGGCCTAACGCAAACTATAAAAAGACATTTTCCAGAGCATTCTTGAAATTCTTTTATTTTTTCTTGCCAAGCGTCCACATCCCAAATTATCTTTGGGTTTTTAGCAAAACAATGTTTAAATCTTATGTTTTTATAATTATTTATTAACTTGTTTGTTTCTTTTTTGTGTCCTTCTATATTAATAAAATTTCCAGCAGTAAAAAAATCCAACAAATATGAGGTCCCGCATTTGGGTAGTCCTACAACACAAATAGTTTCAAACTTTTTTGAAGTTTTTCGCTTTTTTAGGGCTTTAAGCATTTTGTGTTAGAGATTTAAAGCTGTTATACTAATTGCTTATTTTTTGTTTTTAAACTCTCCCACAACTCTTCAATCTCGTTTAAAATTGGCCTTGGTTCGTAGAACTTCTTTAGTTTAGATATATCCATTATATTATTAACTAAGGCTAACCCTTCTTTTTCCTGAAGTTCTTTACCGCTGATCAACGGTTGTTTAGGGAGCTTTATGTGATTACAGATTTCTTCTATGGTCGTGTATCCTTCTTGAGCAACATTAAACACCCCACTCTGCCCTGCATTTAAAAGCGCCTTGGTTGATTCAACAATAGTTGCGGTTGAAGTGAATGAGTTTAGTTCTGTTAGGTGAGTTTTAAAACTTGGCAGTTTTGTTAATAGGTTGTTTTTATCTGGAGTATTACTAAAATAAAGTCTTGGGCGCAATATTAAATCATTTGGAGAACAATAGTATTCTGCGGCCAGTTTACTCACGACATACCTACAATGAGAGGAAACAAAGTCGGTTTCTTTTTGCGGGCTATCATTCTTATCGTAAACACACCCAGTGCTTATGTGAACGAACTTTTTATTGCGGTGGTTGCAGTACTTAGAAAGTGAAGATACAAGCTTGGCATTTATATTGTAAACAGAACTCCAGTTTTCTGGGTCTTCACAATATCTAGTGTCAGCACAACCAATGCAGTTAATGATAGTATCATAAGGTTCTAGTGGCTTAAAAATACTTAACCTAATAGTATCTATCGGCCATTCAAACTCGTTTCTATCAAAAACTTTATAACCTTTTTTAGAAAATTCCTTTCCTAAAAAACCATTACCTACAACAGCTATCTTCTTATTTATCATAAAGATAATATTATCAAAGATAGATAATAAAGTCAATAACTAAACCTTAAATATAATATAAAACCCCGCCAAAACAAAAAACATCATGATGGTCTGTACTACTGCCTCCCAAAAGCTTTCAGAGAGTGGTTTAGTAACAGGGTTTTTGTAAAAATCCTCCAAGTAAAAGAATATAAAGAAGCTCATAAACAAAATCAATATTATTACTATAAAAAACACACTCATTATTCTAAACGCTCTAAATCAGAAGCCCCACCCTTCATAATTATATACACGTATTAGTTTGTTTTTCTAGGTACTTATTTAAAAGCTTAGAGGAATACTCTCCGCCATTAAAGCAATAGTCGAACAAAATATCAACGAAATACTCATCATCTGCACTAATATTCAAATCAATCTTAAGCCTTTCAAACAATTTATCTTGTTTCTCTGCCAAAACTGAGATTTTATTAGCGCATGTTTCGGCTAAGATGAATTTTTCTTGTTTGTTCATGCCTGTTTTAGTTCTTCTAGGATCTTTTCTGCTCTTTCCTGCAAATACCCCCTAGAATGGCTGTAATCGCCGTCTGAGCGCTTTCCCGCTGCGCATGTGTAAACGAAGTCCAAGAGGATTCTCCTGTCCTTAGAAAGGGTTAAAGCGGCATCTCCAAGTCTGGTGTCTTTTACGTGAGTGAATTCTTTGTTGTTCATTTTTTATTTTTGTTTTCTGTATTAAAATTAATTTTAACTGGCTCGAAAAAATCAAAGGCTATTGCCAGTGTATACAATACGGTCAAGGATAGGACGGTTACTAGAACAAGAACGACAATTAATCCATGCTTCTTATTATCTTCAATATCTTGATTGTAATGTTTAGTGTAGTATTTTTCGATATAAATTCCCAAGTTTTTAGATTTAACTATTTCTTTTTTTCTTGTCATCTTGTAGTTTTTTTAAAAAAAAACTAAGGAATTTTTCTTTTGTTTTCACATTTTATCAGGAGTCAGGACTGAAATAATTTAATACGTCACCGACACTCTCTAACTTCTCAGCATTTTCATCAGTAATTTCAATTCCAAACTCTTCTTCAAAAGCCATAACAAGTTCAAGGGTATCAAGCGAGTCTGCGCCGAGATCCTCTATAAATTTAGCTTCTGGCTTAACTTCATCTGCACTAACGCCGAGTTTCTCGACGATAATGCCTTTTATTTGGTCAATTTGTTTATTGTTCATTTTATTTAGTCGTTTTTCTTTTCTACTGGTGTCAAAACAAAGTCTTCTCCATGAATTTTAATTACATTAAATTCTGGCGTGGGAGCAGCTTCCTCTTTTTCTGACTTTTCTGGAACTGGTTCTTCTTCTATTTTTGCTGGAATCAGAATTTCTGACTTCTTAACGTCATTAAATTCATCACGCATATAAAGACCACAAAACTCTTTTATTTTCATGGTTGTTTTAATATCATCAACTCCAAACTGCAACCAATCTCCTCTAACTTGAAGAATTCTCACAGGTGGTGCGCTTTCCTCATCTATAACTGGCCATGGGCAATTAAAAGAAACCCTATGATACCATGTCTGACCAGAGCTTGGTTTATCTATACGAGGTTTATGTCCAACCTCTTCTTCGTCTTCGTGTTCATAACTCTCAGAGATTTCTTGTATTTTCTTTATTTGAATAGAGCTGAGAAGCGCCAAAAACAATACGCTAAGGAATGTTAGTGGTCCTAATATTTCTGGGGTCATATACTGTTGTATGTTCATGATGGTGATAATATACTGTTTTATAACAAGAGTCAACACTTATTTTGAAAAAGTTGCTCAAATAGTGTATAACCATATAGAACGCTATGAGCATAAAACTAAAAAACAACCAAAGAACAGAAGACATCAAGCTTGATCGCATAGTTCAGTTTGATGAGAAGAGCAGGGGTTATTCAATTGCTGGACTAAGAGCAAATAAAAAGTTAAGATCATATACTTGGCGTTGTAATGATTGGTTTGATCAGGGTACAGAAGGCGCTTGTGTTGGCTTTGCTTTGGGGCATGAATTAGCCGCAAGACCAGCAGAAGTAAAAGGTCTTGATTATAAGTATCTTGTTGAGAATATTTATTGGGAGGCTCAGAAGTCGGACCCTTGGGAGGGTGGATCTTACCCTAATGCTTCTCCTGTGTATCATGGCACAAGTGTTTTAGCTGGGGTAAAGAGAGTTCAAGACCTTGGCTGGATAGAAGGATATAAGTGGGCATTTAATATTGATGATGTTTTGTATGGTATTGGTCACAATGGACCTGCTGTTTTGGGCTTGGCTTGGTATAGTGGTATGTATGAGCCAGATTCAGATGGATTTATTAAGCCAACTGGATCGTTGTCTGGAGGACACGCCATTCTTGCTAGAGCCGTAAATGTTAAAGAAGGCTATGTAACACTAAGAAACTCTTGGGGCAAGAATTGGGGTAAAAATGGAGATTGTTATATTACCTTTGAGGATTTAGAGGCACTCTTAAAACAACAAGGAGAATGTTGTTTTTTACTAAAAAGAAAAACAAGAATGCAAAGAGCAATCAAGAAGCTTCTTAGTATTTTCAGTTTCTTTAAGAGTAAAAAATAATGACTTTAAAATTTCCAATATCATTAGCCCTCATACTAATAGCCATAGCACTCACCTCATGTGGTCTTGCACCTCCTGAGTGTATGGTTGGGCATTAAAGTACGCCTTACAGGATTCGAACCTGTGACCTACGAATTAGAAGTTCGCCGCTCTATCCATCTGAGCTAAAGGCGCATTATTTAATTGTCTTCAAAAACTTCTTTTAGAGCTTCTCCATGTATTGGGCATCCTGCGGTATGTATAAAC
>Ga0208643_1000778_pt1 | contig 19754 bp, 46 predicted proteins | sample VirMetDEL_Nov_12_FD_184516 | JGI IMG/M metagenome (GOLD analysis project Ga0208643, IMG submission 184516) | Aqueous microbial communities from the Delaware River and Bay under freshwater to marine salinity gradient to study organic matter... | ecosystem: Environmental > Aquatic > Marine >... | reverse complement strand
CAATAGCTTAATCACTTAGCCGCCTCTTTTCGTAGAACTAACTCCAGAAATGGTTATTAATCTTCCCCACATCTTCCTAGCTCTCTTTTCTGACGCTACAATTGAAAGGAGTAAGTTAATCTCCCTCCTATTTAAAAAGATAGCTCTTTGAATATCTCTTTGAGACTCAGCATCTTTAGAAATCCTTAGAATCTTTTTTTGAACTCTCATTGCACGCTCACTATCTTTTAGCCGCTTTACAGCCTCTTCATATCCTATTAACTTATTATTCATTGTAACATCCCTCCACCTTCATCATCGTCATCGTCCCAATCTATCTGAGATAAGTACTCATCTAAAGGATCTTCTAAAGCATCTTCAGTAATATCATCTATCAAATCAGAATCTATTCCATATTCCTCAGCTAGTTCTATAAGACGATCTTCTGTAGTGATTATTATTGAATCAGGATCATCCAAGTCAGTAACCATCAGCCTATTAAGCTTCGGGTAAAGTTCTTGAATCTGCTCAATAATTTCTAGTAACTTATCTTTTTTACTCATTAACTTCCTCCGGGAAATTCCGCGCTACTTCTGCTTCTGCAAGCATATCTATTATACCATAAATATATTCTAAATCAAGGTTTTTTTCATCTAATAACGCACCTCTATTGAAAGATATAGTTCGAATATCTCTCAATTCTAAAGTTAACTGAAGAGCTTCGCTGTGCATCAGAGAATTAACCTCTCTGATCCTAATATACTCAGATTGAGAAACATTATAAAGATCCTCGTAATCATCTCTTTCCGACTTTACCTTATTGATCCTGACCGAAGCGTAAACTAATACGCAGACTAATCCTAAACTAAATATCATCAATCCTACCATTAAATACCTCCTTTCGGCTATCTCCTCATATACTCTCTGTTTTACAGATCGCTTATTTTTTGATTAACTTTAAATGCAAAACCTGTTAATATGACTCCTAATGCGAAGTATCCTGTATTAGCCCAGAATCCACTGAATTGAGCCTCTGATAGCTTTACCCTAGCTGTCCTAGCCGCTACCCTATGATACTCTGTAAGCTCTTCCTGAGCCACTTGAAGGTCTTTTAATACTAAGTTAGCCTTCTCAGCTCGCAATGCTTCTGTAGCCCTTTCTCGACTCATAAGGATGCCTGTAAACTCTGCAACTTCACCTTCTTGAATGATTATCGCATCTTGAGCAAAAGCTGTGTTAACTAGGAATATAAGTATCAATAATAGTTTCATTTCTTCTCCTTAAATTTACAAAAGATGCCGCCATTATTCCTGACGTAACATATCACTTCTTTATTGCTACATCTAGTGATAGAAGGTCCGATATTTTCACAGATCATTTTATCTGCACTTTGAGCCAAAAGTTTGCCACTACTTATTAAAGTGATCAGTGAGGTCATCATCGCTAACTTCTTCATCTCGTATCTCCTTCAATTCTTGTTTCAGCTTCTCAATTCTTTCTACTGCCTTTTTTTCCTCTTTAGAAGCAAAAAAAGATAATAGCCATTCTAATAGTTTTTTCATTAACAACCATCCATATATATAGTATCTTCTTTTACTATAAACTGAGTGTCATTATTACAAGTAGCTACTGCATATTCATCCATAAAGAAAGTAATACTTCGCAATCCATAATTACACTTACATATATTTTCAGAAGTTACCTTTATTTTAACCTTGTCTGAGTCAGATAGTCCACAACCGCTTAATAATAATAGTAATAATAGTTTTTTCATATGATCCTAAAATGGTGTTATACGAGATTTACCAATCTCTGTGTTATTATAAAGGAAAGTTAATATCTTGTCAATATCTTTTTCTTTGAGATACATATTAGGATCATAATCACCTACAAATTCATAGCTCATAGATATATAAATATCAGTATGTTTTTCTAATGTTAGATCGTTCCCGGAGGAACAGTTAAAATTTAACTCAGTAGGTTTATCCTCTTCAATTTCCCAATCATCAGCTAAGATATCATCGGTATTAAGATTATAATTAATCATAGCATTTACAGTAGAGACTTTACCATCTACAACCAGAAGCCATGTTCCTTTATCGACTCTCTTAAACATCTTGCCGCTTTTAATTGCCTGTTGTAAGTTCATCTTTTTCCTTTTGCTTATATTTTGATATCCATGATTCTACTTTGCTTATACTCACTGGACGGTAATCATTTGCCGGAACTCCAATATCCCATTGTTTCCCATCTTTCGCTAACTTATCATTAGCCTTTGAGCTATGGATATGTCCGTGAAGATGAAACTGTCCTCTATTTTCTGTGGAGAATCTAATCTGTTTACTCTCTCCATGCCAAAGATCTCCATCTACTGCACCTCTCATTCCAGTAACGTCTTCTCTAAATATACCACGAAGAGGACAATGTGTCAAGGTAACTTCTTCTCCTGCAATATATAAAGTCGCTCCATATAAAACTACGTCAAAACCTAGCCTATACATACGGTTCACATTTCCATCGTGATTACCTAAAACTAGAACCTTAGTCCCATTTAATTGAGATAATACTCCTGTCAAAGTTTCGACATTAGCCATTCCTACGTCGCCTAAATGATAGCAGATCCCATCTTTCGGCACTACCGCATTATAATTGTTTATCAAAACTTGATGCATATGCTCAAGATCCTTAAAAGGTCTTTCATCAAACACTATCGAATTAGCATGACCAATATGCCAATCTGAGGTGAAAAATATAGGCTTTCTATCTTGCTTCATATCTTTCCCATAGTGTAGTGTCCTCTTTTCATTTTAATTCCTTAATGCAAAGTGCTGTGGCATGTGCTGCTGCTTCTTGGAGTGTAGGTTCTTTAGCATACCATTGATTACCATAGTTTTTATCAGGTCTATCTTGGAATATTGTAAATTCATAATTATTTCCTATTCTATTGAAATCAAACTGACATACATTAGATATTCTAGCTTTCTCCCAAACTGGCACTAAGGCATCTAGGGATTCGCAGAATGGATAATACAAAACACCATCATGTCGATAGCACTTTTTCATATTGAATACAAAATCACCATCTGAGTTGATATACTCTGCAATCACTTTATTTGCTTCTTCATTAGTCATTTTAACTCCTTCAGTATAGTATCTAATTTACCAAGTTCTTCTCTCAAGCTATAAAAGCTGTCAAGAAGCTCCGTACTCATATAATACAGCCTATCTTCCGGTTTGTCAAGTTTTGCTAAATTCTTGCTAATTTCAAATTGTAGCCCGATCAAATGAGGGTGTTTCTGGAGAAAGTCCGTAAGCTCATTTTCTAACATGTCTATTCTATTCTGATTCATAATTATCCTAGTCCCAAAAGCTCACCATCTTATTTTCTAGCAAGTAAAAGTACCTATCTGTTAACTGCTTACTTATTGCACGATCTTTTTTAAAAGCTAAACTCATCTCTTTTTCTATTTTAGGATCTCTATCTTCACTGCCTAACCTGCTAATAAGATCATAGTCAGGATATTTAGCTTTAAACTTATGATAGTTATAATAGGTAGTCATTTCGTTCTCGCTCATCCTTCGAGCTAATTCTGTGAATTCTGCCATTACCCTCATAGGCTTGTTATCTGGCTTGTCGTTCCATAGTAAATGAGTCTTATCAGAGTTCATAAACTTCTTTACGCGCTTCATATGGGCATATATGAGGCTGTGAGAGCCACTTGCATCGTATGCTCTAGTATATTTAGCTCCATGATATCCGTAGTAGATGAATCGTATTATGAAGTGGTATAAGTTAGTCATCTTCTTTCTCCTATAAAGAGCCATCCAGACTCAAGCCTCTCACCACTAGGCACGGCAATTACTATCTTGCTCGTCGCAGGTGTCGCTAATATTTAACAGGCAGGCTACGCCTTAATTAATGTTAACATGATTTTTAATGACCGTCAAGTAAATTAGTCGCAAGTTCCGCAGGAGCTTTCAACTTAATACTTAACTTATAATTATTTTCCATAATCTCTTGAACTAATTTCTGACATTCCTCAGCTTTTTCTTTTGGAACATTCATAACTAATTGATCATGAATTTGTAGTGCAACCCAAGCATCGATCCCTCTTTTCTTAAACTCTCTATTAATAGCTATTGCTGATAGATTCACAATAGAAGCTCCGAGACTTTGTATCTGAAAGTTTTTCGCATTATTGACACCATTCTTATAATCTTTATAAGCTGAGTCTACTTGCCTTTTCGCTTCATCTTTTCCTAATCTTCCAGTATGCTTTTTAATAAGCTTCGAACGATATTTCCAATCTAATAACTTAGCTCCATGCTTTGCATATAATTCTTTAACTTTTGGTAAATGTCGAATCCTTCCAACCTCGGATCTAATAAATCCATATTGTTGAACTTGATGTTCAGATTCTAGCATCCATTTTCTAAGCTCCGGAAATCCCGATAGATACCCTTCTATAAGCCTCTCAGCTTCTTCTGTAGATATATCAAGAGTCTTACCTAGTGCAAATGCTGACATTCCATAAGGAACTCCTAAACAGTAAGCTTTAGCTGCTTGTCTAACTGCTTTTTTAACTTTCCCAAGATAGTTATCAGCTTTTTTATCCGCACTAACACCTTCCATCTTTTCAGTAGCAATTGCAATCGTTGAATAGAAATCGTGACCTTTACGGAAAATATCCTTAAGCCCATCATCTCCAGAAACGTGAGCAAAAACATGCGGCTCTAATGATTCATAATCGTCGTCAACAAACATACGACCTTCACCTGCAATAAAGAATCCTCTAATAATGTTATTATATTTTAGAACGATCTCATCAAGCTCGCCCTCTTCTTTCGGTCTAGGTAACTGCTGTAAGTCCGATCCATAACGACCTGAAATAGTCCCATGCTGTTTAAAACTTGCATAGTAATATCCATCCTCATGATTATCTAAGAATCTATCAATATAAGTCCCACGAATCTTTATTAGCTTATTATAATTAGATAAATCCCTTGTCCAGTTTAAATCTAGAGTCCCAAGGTATTCGATAAAATCATCGTCAAACTTTGGCGCACCTTTTTTAGTTGTAGCTAGAGGTTTTATTCCCATATAGTCAAACACTACCTCACCAAGTTGTTTCTTAGAGCTTATGTTAAATATATTACTTTCATCAGCTAAGTATAATTCTTTTTGTATTTGAAGTATATCGTCTTTATCTATCCTATCAAAACAGTTAAAAAGTAATGCCAACTTTTTCTCATCTTCTGAGTCTATTAATTTACTCATAGACATACTATATTTACCTGATTTAGTTTTAGGAAGATCTATATTATAAAACTCTACAAAAGCTTGACCGAACTTTCCAGTACTCTTTGCAGGGTATTTCTTGGCAGCACTATCGATTTCCCAGTTATAGAATTCATCGGTCGCGCAAAACGATTGCATTACTCGATTCTCTAAGAAATCAATATCGACTTGAATATCTACTTTAGCTTGTTCAATTTGAGGAAGATTTAAACAGAGTCCATGTTCTTCCATAGGAATCGTAACTTCTCGATAAAGCGGCATTACCTCTTTGTCAAAAAAGAACTCCTCTAATTTCTCTTCTCGGATCTTACCTAAATAGTAGTGTCCGATTCTTAGTGTTAAATCCGCATCAGCACAGGCATAAGGTCCCATAACGTCTAAATCTGCCATGTACATATCTTTCTGGGCTAACTTCCACTGACCGCCATTCTTAAGAACATTGGCTTTCATCGCTACCTGTTCTTCATTGGCAGCTTTTTCCATGTCTAATCCAAGGAATTCTTGTAATTCAATCGCAGTTCTTTTTAGCGCAAAGTTTGCATCTTCATCAACCGTATGTTTCATAAGCATAACATCTGCTGCTAAACTCGGCTTTAAATCTATCTTGAAGTTACTATAAACGATCCTACAATCATAACTAGCGTTCCACATAAGTAAATCTTTTGCAGCGATCATCTCTAAAGCTTTCACAAATAGATCCTCAGAAACTCCTCGTATAAGCTGATTCTTTTCAGTACACCAAGTCTTACGAACAATATAATAAGCTTCGCCGACTTTGCCACTATAAGACATTCCTATGACTTCATCTTTTCTAGTATTTAAACCAGTAGTTTCCGTATCAAACGCATGAAAATCATAAGCTTCAATATGTTTCAAAGCTGAGTGCATTTGTAAATCATGTGAAATTATATGATAGTTTTTATTCATTAGATCTCTTCAATTTTCTATAAGCCTTTAGAGCATCTTTTAGCTTTAACTCGGCATTTTCTCTTTTAAGATCTAATAGTTCTATTTTATTAACCAACTGCTGATAAGCTTCCTCGAAAGTTTCTAGGTCATCTATTATCTTGCAAAACTCCGCACTAACTATACCCTGTCTTTCTACGAATTCGTCTAATCTTGCTGATATTTTCATCACCAAATCTCTCCATTTTTATCAATCACTAAATAATCCTCAATACTACATAAAACATAGAACCAGATTAGCTTCTCACGATCCTTCTCAGTTAACCTCGGCACTGTGATAAAATCGTATAAGATAGAATCTATCTCCTCATTATCTTCACCTAAATAAGATACCTCGTCAACTAAATAGTCATCTTGCATATCCTCGACTTCAGCTCGTATACCCTTTACCTCATAATATAACGGAGTATAATGGAACATATTATCGATCCAACATGAACTACCTTGTCTCAAGTGCTTTCCTTGCTTTTTCTATTTCCATAGCTAATACAAAGCTTTCAGCTCCGTGATTAAAATCTATACAATGAAATATAATATCCCCTAAAGCTTCTCTCAGCTTTTTATTTTCTTCTTGTAGTGTCGAAATTCTATCTTCCCCTTCTTCAAGACATAAATCGTAGTTAAGTTCTAACCGTCGGTTTTCTTCCTGTAGTGTAGAGTTTTCAGCCTCTAATCTCTCAGATCGAGCTTTATATAAATCCTCTTTTGTTAAAAATTGATCCATTGATTCCATCATAACTCCTCTTCTCTAGCGTTCATACCGTCTTCAATCATAGCATCTACTTTCTTTTCTGTCAACTCTTCGTGTGGATACAATGAAAAGAATACATCAGTAATACGATCCTTTTCTAGCGACATCAAGCCACAAGTAAACAAGAAGCTATTACTACTATGATACCATTGACCGTCCAGATTATCCGGTGCGTTCTCTAAAAAATGAGCTACACAGTCAGGAATCTTAGTCCTTGGTTCACTAAATAACGCCACTACAAGATCCTCTATTGAATCCCCTACTACCACAGCCTCTCTAGAGTTATAACGCTCTACAGTAGCCTTTTTGACCCTCTTAGGAGCTACAGGATCTAGTAACTTACCATCTCCATACCAGAATCCATCTACAAGCTTTCCTCCAAAATAGAACCTACTTTGATCACCTATACATGCAGGATCAGCAGGGAAGACTTCAGCAAGCTTTCTCATTGTAGCTTCAAATACATCTACTTTTGTAATAACTTTTGATAAGGGGAATATTAATCTGAATCTATGAGCATCATCAGAATGACTTGTTGATGGGACGCATAAAGCTATAATATCTAACCTATGCACCACTTTTTCTGCCTCTACAATGGTCATACCATCATCAATATCTAGCACCATAAGATCCGTACTAATGAATCCATCTTGCCTTCTATATTCTTCGAATATTGACGGACTCCAAGCATGGTTACATATAATATCTATAAGCTCTTCATGAGTTTCGAACTCTACCAATTCAGGTAAATAAGGCTTAGAAGTAAATCTAGCTTCTTTACCTTTATCCTCTTTACTTGGCAATGCCTGAGCTTTTGGAAAGATTGATAGTTTCATTATTATTTTGCAACGCCAGAATCAAATTCTGCCCCATTTGTACATCTAAAATCTCCATCGGAATAAATATGCTTAACAGAAGATCCGCTTATTTTACAAACGCTCTTAGCTCTACCTATCTCTTCTGAAGTAACCTTGGTAAAATTCACCATAAATAATCCTGCTATAATCATGCTACCAAACCATAGTAACATTATTCCAAAAGCTTCATCTTCGCTCATTTTAATCCTCCATTATACTAGTATATCTACTGATTAATTCCTCAATTACATCGTAGCATAGTTCAGGATTCGTGTCAATAAGTTCTTGAAGCCTACCAGTGTAACCATGCTTGTTATTGGGACGAAAACAGTAGTTCCAGATTTCATCTAATTGATCAGCCATTTTTTCAGCATCATTCATAAGCCTGTAACTTCTAAGATCATCTTCGTTGTCTAAATAGAATTCTAGAGTCGCTTTCATATCTCATCACCATCATCAGGAGTGCCGCCGCCGAATACTTCATTCATCACAACAGTTTTCCCGTCTTCACCTTTAACCTCCGTAGATAGATCAAATTGGTAGCTTTTAAACTTCTCTTCATTCTTTCTAAGCTCTAGAACTTTATCATACCACATCTTAAATATAGCAAGTTCGGCTGTGTCTAGCTTTACTAAATCCTCGTTATCAAAGTCGTACCTTAGAAGATAGTTCATACCTTCCTTAGCTTTATCACCTTTGTTCTTGTATCGGATCTTAGCATACTGCCATCCAGTAATAGCTAAATTACACTCTTTCTCAACTCTTCGTAGTGGTTGGAAGACCGTAATAATATTAGTCATAAGGTTCTCATATTTACTACAACCATAACAGCCATCTTTAGGAACTGGAATGTCGCCAATACCTTTACCTTTTGTAGTTTGCGATAAGATGAAACCATGAGTATCTAAAGCTACAGTCATATTCTTTACGAGTCTAACAATAGGATTATAATCTATACTGCCGCCCTTAATTGAAATCTCATGTAAATGGTCAAGAGCATAAGCATGAAGAGTAACTCCTAAAACATCTCGAATCTTAGCAAGTTCTATATGAATATCTTCTACAGTTAAATCTAAACAGTTACCATCATCATCAAAATTCTCAACAATATAAAGTCTATCTGCAAGCTCTGGACAATCTTCAGTAGCTTTAAACCACTTCTCAGCAATTTCTGCCGCTACAAGTTCCAAGGAAACAAAAGCTACAACACCTTCTGGATTGTTTTGAAGAATCGCTTTAAGTTGCTTTAAAACAAAGGTAGTCTTACCTACACCTGTTCCTGCTAATATCCCTGTCATATCTCCACGCTGCCAAGGTCTTATCAAACAGTCAATATCTTCAGGACCTTTAATAGCTTTTTTAGGATCAACCTTACCAGATACTAAACCACTTCGTTTCATATCTCCAAGACTTCTAATTCCTGATTGCTTCAATCTCGCTTCGTTTAAATTCATTTATTCTCCACCTTGGAAATCTTCTTTTGCATCTGAATATCCATCATTATATCTAGTTTCTAATTGCTCCTCAAAAAGCCTCAGTACCGCTTTTGCCGTTACATCGGGTTTAGAACACCTATTCCCTGAAATATAACAGTAAAGTTCGGATAAACTCCCAATCATCATAGAGTAATCGCTTAACTCTTTCATGATCTGATCCTTATTTAAAGTACCATCAGAATTCTCGACGATATCTTTCCAAAATTCATTATACTTGTTTTCTAATTCTGACACTACATTTTTCATAACTTCCACACTCCTCTATAATAAACATTGTAATTTCCGATTCTTAAAAACATGCTCCACTTACGCTTCTTTTTATAACTAAAGATATACATAGATAGATTATGGTCATATTTAATCTTTATCATCTTCAGGCTCCCATATTACATTATAGTCTAGTTCCGTATAGTCTAATATTTCGGTAGTCGCAACAAATCCTGAATCACCAAGCTCTATTTTCGGCGGTAACATTCCTCGCCCTTCAATATGATTCATAATAGCCTTTACTACAGGTTTTATAGTACCTTGTATTCCGCCTTTTCTTTGGTATATTCTAGATACAATCTCTTCAAGTTCTAATTTCATCTCACTTCTTTTCATTTCTTTTCCTTAGATATACAATGATCGTTTCCGCAAAATACCTTACAAAAGCCACAAGTTTTATGTTCCTCAACCTTTTCAACAGGTTCAGTATCCGTAGAATCCTTTGAGGTCTCTAATTTTGTCTCTACACATTTTTTCATACTCTGGAATCTCCTCTATTATAAACTCACACACTACAGTTATAGGTATACCTGCTAATGAGCAGTAGTCTGAAATCGATTCATAGGTTACACCCTTCTTATGAAAGTGTCTTATAATGTCGCCTTTTCTGGCTCTAAAATCATCTGGATTAAAAATGTTAATCTCCTAGTTAAAATAATGCTCGTCTTTCCGAGCTGTCATTTATTTAATCGCCTATTACTACTGTAAATTCCTGCTTGATGTAGCTAAGATCTCCATCTTTCTCGAATCTCTTTTTAGAAGATTCATACTTCTCAATCTTTTCTTCATCATCTGATCTGTCAATCATCTCTTCAAACTTTGTCACTAAATTCTTAGCTGAAATAGTCCTACGATCTAGTTTCTTACCATTAACAGTAATCTCTACATCTTTATCTAATTGTAGATAATATCCCGGTCTTCCCTTCTTGTCTTTATCTTTGCTTAAAAATAAACTCCCTAATGTGATATACTCCTTACTCATTTTCTGCTCCTTTTGCCGCTTCTCGCGCCTTGTTATCTTGTTCTCGTTGTAATTCACCTAAAATATGCATCGTATAACTTGCACCTGCTTCGACTAAGCTAAACATGCCGCCTAGAAACTCTTGCTCTCTTTTCGCCATAGTCTTCAAGTCTACATCTGGATCTTTCTTATAGATATAGTTCACAGTAGCCTTTAAAGCCCTTCTAAGCTGCTTTGGACTCATTGCATCTATCTGATCAGGTAACTTAGTTCCAAGCTCATTTAGAGTCCTTTCTACACCTTCTACGATGTTCTCAGTTAACTTATCTATCTTTTCTTCACTCTTTTGATCTAACTTTTCCATTATAACTCCTCGTCATCTGCAACAGCTTCTACCACTACTTCTGGCTTCTTACTATCTCTGAAACTATTCTTGCTTTTTGCCACTACTTTTGGCTTATCAGCTTTCTTAACTGGAGACTTAACAGGTTCTTCACCTTCTGGAAGATCCTCTCCTGCATAGATATAAAGTCCTAATCCATGAAGTGCAATAGCTTTAACTGTAGCTCTTTGAATAGCTTTATTTACATCCATCATATTAACCTCAGAAGCTTTAATAGCTTTGTTACTAAAGTTCATACAAGGAAGATAATTAATATGCTCAAGTCCGTTAACTGTAACGCCGACTTTTACCATTACTCCTGCATCACCATCTGCAAAATAAGGAAGTCCTGTTCTCTCATCATGGTAAACTTTTACCGTAGAATCTGGCGCAACTTTCTTAAGCTCCGACCAAGCATATACCCAAGATAAGTATGTAAACTTACCTTTAGTATCAGTCTTACCTTTAACGCTAATCTTATTTAATTGTTCAAATACCGTTTCTGTACTCATTATGATTCCTCCTCATATAATTCATCTGCACCTTCTAAATCATATCTTGCAATGATCTTCTCTTGTAGTCCCAATTGAACCTTCTTAAGCGGCTCTAATTCCTCAGCACTAGCAATACCAGATTCCTCAGCTTTGTTAATAGCATTTGTAAACGCTACAAAGTTTTGAGTATCCTTATTAAGATTTTTCATTGCATTTTCAGCCTCTAATAGAAATACAGAATCTTCTGGAAGCTCCAATGCTTTTCTTGCATCTTCAATAGCACCTTCGATAGTAATCCCATTTGCTTCATATTGAGCCAATTGAGTACCTAATCTTACGATGTCTTCTTTTTCTCTTTGTCTTGCATTAATTAATGTAGTGTTCACCTTTTTCATTAGTATACCTCGTTTAATTGTTTTATAAGCTCGTCAATCTCTGACTTAGATAAGTCTATAGTAATATCTTTAATTTGTAAAGTAAAAGTTTGCGATACTTTAATAATAGTTGGACATTCTTGAAGTCCGGTAGCGTCAGATTCTACTAGTTCTAAGTCATCCGCAGGAAAGTTTCTACTTATATTCTCCATAACGAACCAATTTGACCCCATAGATCTTTTTATCACCATCTCACCTAACTCATCTCTTTCCGAGCTGAATACACCATCATCATCTTTGATTCTAACTCTATCACCTACCTTAAACTTCGCCACTACTTTTGCTCCTTGATAAGCTTTTGCATCTTTTTAATAGCTTCTGCTCCTACCATATAATTCTTACCTCTAGTATCTGTAGGGTGAGTATGAGTCTCTATAACTCTAGCTTTCTTTGACTCAATATCGAACTTTACCGTTACATAAGTATTACCTACGATAGATACAGCTTCATAAGGGAAGTCTTCTGCCTCATCTTCAGCTAATACCTCTGACTTATTCTCAGCTTTTAATAGCTGCTTTATCTTACGGATCACTGCTGTTTTATCCGGTGACTTTAATTTGTTTTCATCTATTGTTAATAGATCTTCCAATCTCTCTAACTGTAAACTCATTTATTCTCCTTTATCTTTTCTTTTAGTATATTAATCTCAGCTTTTAGCTTTCTAATATATTTCTTATCTTTTTCTTTTATTATATAGTGCTTAAAATTAGCCCATCCTCCCATTTCAGATATTCTATTTTCCAAATGAAGGTATCTCCATGCAAAGTGTTCTATACAATTAGGAGCTTCTTTTTTATACTCTTCTAACTTTTTAGAAGCTGTATCACTCCAATCAATGATCTCTGGTTTTTCCGACATTACTGTACCTCGATTCCTATTGCTCTAAGTTTAATCTTCTTTTCTTCCAAGCTTAAATGCTTCAGCTCATATAGTATCACATCTAATTCAGCTTTGTCAAATTCTTTTTTACTAAATTCCTGCTTTTTTCCACACATTGCTCTATAAATTCCCTGCTCTCTTTTTTGAAAACTTTTTAAGCAACCTTCTTTTTCGCCGCATACATAAGATGCTCTTGCTAGATTCTTATAATCTTGAGCGTTATAATCGATAGCTGATATATTTAAAAGCACCGTAGTTAAACATGTTAAAATCATTTTTGTCTCCTAATCCAATCCCATAACTGCATCGCGCAAAATGGTAATAAAGCTAATGCCAGAATCTTATTTTCATCTGGGAAACTACCTATAAGAGTATAACACACCATGCTAGATAATGTCAAGCATAGTACTAATCTCTTGTTGCTACCCCTGTAATTTTTACCCGATTTCATGAATTTTAGATTCCTTTACAGATTGTAGGTGAAAACTATTAGCCCTTTCTACAGCCTCTTCTAAAGTATTAAACATAAGATAATTTCCAGATGTTGAGACAATATCTCTCCAACCGGTATTTCCATATTTCTGAACAATAAAAGTTGATACTCCGCTATAATAAATCTGTTCTCTTACTCTATATTTCATCTAAAACCTCATGCTCATCTATATAATAGCCATGATCCCATTTATTGAAGAATCCATGAGTATAATTACCATCTTGCTTATAGTCTGATTCATCTATTTCAACTTTATTATCTATGAAAGTTTTCGCCGAATCTATATTAGAAAAAACTCGAATGACACTTTCCAATTCATAAGGTATATAATTTATTACCGCATATATTTTCATTTCACTACCTCCAAACCTTTCATCGATCCTTTTTCACAAAGTCCTCTATATTGACAGCCTCCGAAATTATTACAGCTATCTAAATTATTTATCTGTTCCACTAATTTATCTCTTTCTTTTAGTATCTTATCTCTTTCTTCTTTATCCATAAAAGGTTTCATTCTTGTCTCCTTGACCAATCCCCTAATTGTATTATACATAAAGGAATTAAAGCAATTGCTAGTATCTTATTATCATCTGGGAAGTTACCTATTATAGTGTATAGAACCATAGATGATAATAATGTACATAGTACTAGTCTTTTCTTTGACTTTAGGTATTTACTCACTTCCACTCCAAAGATAAGATTGCCTTAGCTGTGGCATGTGCTGCTGCTTCTTGGATGGTATTTCCGTTAGCTCGATAATGTCTTCCACCACTGTGAACTAATTCAAAACAATACGCACCCTCTTCACAGTTTGCTTTTCCAAAGTAGTTATCATGGTACATGTCTAGTTTTTCAATAACTGGCACTAAGACATCTAGGGAGTTGGTGTAATAGTTCTCTTTTAAAACACTTTGACTATTACCAGTCTTGAATTTTATAGCGCTTCTATTGTCTGGTAATTTACAATATTCTTCGCCCATATATTTTGAAATAATCTTGTTTACTTCGTTGTTAGTCATTATAATCTCCTATTTATAAAACTTGTGTTCATCAAAACTCTCCCAACCTTTTACTATCTCTTCATAACCTGTAGTTGGATACATAAGCTCTAATTTCTCAGCAAATGTCAATTTACCGAGTAGTTGATCTTTAACAGATCTCGTAGTTGTTGTTTCTGTTTCAATTGTTGTACCGTCTAAATTTGTTTTTGTTACTTTTGTTGTCATTTTTGCCTCCTATGGCGTTGGTCTATAGTTTATATATTACTTCCATAACTTCTTCATATTCTTCCTGTGTGATACCATTTTTGACAGCGTATCCTAGAGCTTTCTCTAATAGATAAGATTTATTCTCTTCCTTCCTTAGGTTTTTTCTTAAAATATCTTCATCTATAACACTCATAGTGTCTCCTTATGCGAAAAAATATTCGCTGTTTAAAACTTCAGTTAAATCCAGTGACCCATTAGTGGGCATTTCTGGTTGTTCATATTCTGGTTGTTCCTTAATCCAATTCTGTAAAATATCGTTATTCTTATAGATATAGTAGAATTGCTGTCTAATAGCCTCATACATAGCTCTGGAGTCACACGCATGTGTCCCATAGGAGTCATGGATCATATTGAAGCACAAGCCCTCTGGTAAGCTTAGAACAGTGTTCTGTAAATGACAAGCATCTAAGCTATGGATAAAGTTAGGCGCTATACAATTACCATGTCTAGCACTATCTGGTAACTCACCTTCAAATTGAAGTTGCACCATAGCTCTATCTTTACCTGCAAACTCACCTAACATAGTAGAAACACGTTCTTTCTTAATATTCTGCTTACGTTGAATTACCTTAAAGCCATTTGGTGTTGTCCAAGTAATGATCTTCTTATCACTAGCTTTTAGTATCTTAGGTACAGATTTACTCATAAATTTCATAACTTCTCTACCCTTTATGATTCTCATTTCAATAGCATCCCATAAAGCATTGACATATTCATTTACTACATCTTTGTCTTTGATACCTACAAAGTGTTTCATTAAATTTTCTTCTACAAGATAATTCCTTATTGTCTCTCTAGTACCATTCTTTGTACCTGCATAAGGTACTGTCATTACTGGTTTTTTACAAGATTTTCTAGTTACAGCTTCTATTTCTATTAATTTGTCACCTATTGGTGTCTTTCTTTGTCTTAATAAATCTATTGTTAATTGCTGTACATCTGCATAAATGTCTCCTTTTACTACATTATCAGTAAGATTGACTGATTTTCCACCAACCTCATCTAAAAACATAGCTGATAAGTGTTGTAAACCGTTACATGACCCATCCATTGCAATTGAAATATGACTTCTAAAGTTTTTCCCTTGCTCTGAATAATCAGCCCATTCAAAGCAAAATGCTAAGAAATTCCAAGGATCATCAGCTTCATGCCAAATAGCATTATGAGCTAGAGGGTTTTTTGCTGAGTATAAAATATCTTCATGCATCCCAAGTATAAGTAAATACTTGTCTTCAAAAGATAATTTGTCTTCTCCAAAAGTGTTAGCACCGTGCATCGCTAGGAACATTTCAGCATCCCTTGTGTCTATAGGTTTACCTTCAGAAAACATCAGCAAGGACTTTATATAGCTTTGTCCCTGTGGACTTAAAGCATTTGCCTTAGGATATATTCTACCCCTATAATCAACATGATATGCAAAATAAATCTCGTTATAGTTCTCAAAGCGTTTACACTCCCTCTGTACTGTTAGCATCTTAAGATACTGTGATTCTAGTGATACTCTCTCATTTTCATCCTGTACTCTAATATTATTCCATTCAATAAATACCTTAAACTCTTCAGGATTAAGATCTTTAACTCTTCTATCACCAAAAGGGAATGGTATTTTAGGCTTCATTTCTCTTTTTGGTAATCCACCTAGACTTAAATCAGCTTCTATACTAGTATTAAATACCTCAAGTATTCTTTTATTAATAACTAATGGAGTAGCTTGTAGTCTATTTACAGCATTAAATGTTTTTCTCATATCAGCATCTTTATAATCTTTATTTCTACCACGAGTTATAAACTTAAATTGCATCCTTGGTGTATGATAGCCACCACCTCTTAAAGACTTCCAATCTAAAGGTTTTTCTATCATTGGTGAACTTTCAGCAGTTACTAGATTACCGTTTAGTATATTAATTTTTAGATACTCTTTAAACCAAGGTTTAAAATATAGATACTTCAGTGTATTATTTTTACCAGTAACTTCAGTCTTTAGTTCAAAAAGTGAATCAAATTGTGTTCCTCTTATCACTGGTTTTAATACTGCGAGAAATTCGAGACAATAAAGTGCAAGCTGTGCACATTGTTTAGATTGATTTCCCTTGCTTAGTTTCTGATATTTACTAATCAGTGTATTAGCTATTTCTAATTTACGAGTAGCTGAATGTGACCTTTTCTTAAGCATATTAATCATATACTTAAACCCAGTTTTATCTTCTTTTTTAGCAGCATGTAATCTGAACTCTCTTTGTAATTTAATACTTAATTCACCTACTGTAGTACCAAATTTCTGTCTTATACCACGGTTATCAATTACTGTATTTACAGCATAGTGAGCTATGACTTCAGCACCCATGACATAAATCAATTGATTCGCTATACGACTAGGTGCAGCCTTCCCCTTGGTTACTTTTTTAGTAGCATAATTCAATTCATCAGCTAGACCGTCTTTAAAGTATTGCAGTACTTGTGAAGCGCCTTTGATGTCTGATAAATTACCACTTTGAGTATTCTTAACTAGATTCTTTTCTAATTTTTCTGTACTACGCATGAAATTTTCTTCCTCAATGTCTAGCTGTGTTTTCATATTATTCCTTATTACCATAATTCTTTAATAAATGCTGTACATGCTCTTGCTCTACTTTACCTTTTTCATATCTATCAATGAATGATATAACATCATTAAGAGCTGAATTATACACTACTTTTGCCTTAACTTCATCAGCATTAGAAGAAAGCCAATTTATCTTTTTCTTTTCACACCTACAAAATGCCTTTATTATTTCTTTTAAACTACTCATTTTATACTCTCCCATAATATTATAGCCATTATACTAGTCAATAGATCAGCTATTATAGATAATAATCTAATTGTAGTAGCATTATCCTTATCTATTTTACCCTCTTTTACATCTAAACCTGACATAATAAAAACAAATATCGTTAAAATCATTATATCACCTCAATTAAAGTAACTATCAATAATAAACTTATAGCAAATAACAAGTTTCTACCAATAAAAACAAAGTCAGATGTTTCTCTTCTGTATCTTGGTATGTTTCTTTTAACTTTCTTGTAACTCATCGTCTTCCTTTTCTTGTTTTATGTATCTAAATAATTCAGATAACATTAATAGATTTTTTGGGTCTAATGCTAGTGATATGTTACAGTTTGATAAATTAGTAATATTTAATATATTAGTTTGTTTATCCCACTCTAGTCCCACAAAGTCACTAGTAGTACACCTATAACCTAGAACTTCTTTCTTTACCAATTTCGTCACTAGTTTCTTGTTTTCTTCCATTCTTCAATTCCTCCATTAGTTCACCAGAAGCTATTAATACCTTACAAGCCTCATCTTTAGTGTATCCACTTTCTATTAATATTTTCATTAGACTATTTGTTACCTTTACTAGATCACTTCCGTTCATCACACTAGACTCCCTCTTATAACACCCCAGACCACAGCTTGTAACTGATGAGGTTGAATTTCTAAGTATCTCGCTACTTCCCTATATGCCCTTGTTACCATTTCAATATTTTTAGTTTTAGCTTCTACTTCTACGCTTCTAAAAGCCCACATATCAACCGTTACCCTATCACATGAATCAAAGTATAAAATATTATTAAAGAAATTGACTGTTTTTATTCCCTTGAGTATATTCTCAATATCTGTAACCTTCCCATTACCATGATATATTTCTAACGCTTTCTTTCTTTGATTCATAAAAGTACAGACTTTAGTTTCCAGTGAAGGATTACTTAAGAATAATTCAGTATCTAGTTTATTTCTATCCCACTTATTATTAGGTGATAATGCTGCCATTATACCTACTACTTTGTTTAAGTGTATATTATGTTTTACTGATAATAATAATGCTACCATATTAGCATCCGAGTACCACTGCATACCATTATCTAAATTGTCTCTACTAGTGTTATTAAACAGTTTAATTATCTTATCTTTATGGTTATTTAATTCATCCATTTTATATCCCTTGTTTTATAAATTATACCCTCGAGTTTACAGTTATAGTCTTTAAACCCTTGGACGAAAATTAGACTTATTATTATATTATTTATGCAAGTAGAAGCTTGATCACCGCCTTTTATCCTACAAGTTTACAAGTAACATCACCGCCATCTAACCATTTATCATGTAGTCTCTGTTCGCCACCATCACCATATTCAAAAATTGCAGTATCCCTGTCAATTTCCTTTAAAAGTAACTCTTGATCAGTATCTATACACCATGTGGTCAATGTACTAAACTTATATTTCTTTCCTACTTCTAATTCAGAAAATTCTTTAATGTCTCTAACCTTTACTAAAACCTTTTTTACTCTCTTAGGTTTTAGATATTGATCAGTATTAGAGTAACCAATACAATATAAACGCTCAATTCTACCCTTGATATACTCGGCACGTTTTACTCTTATAGCAAGTTCACCATTGGCTTTATTACTACCTTCAATAAAAACGTATTCTTTAGTTTTTCTATCATAGTTTAAATACCTTAATTCAGTATCTTTAAAAGCCCCAGTTTTAAACTTGTAAAGATAATCTCTTCTAAAATTTGCGTTCATTTTACTTCCTTTGTTAGTTTAAGTGTTAATCCGTATCTTACTTTATCAAATACTGATATCCTAACAGTATCTAAAACCTCAAATACTTCCTTTGTTACCTCATCCTTTAATCTAGTACCAATAGTATAATTTACTATACTCTTTACTTTTATAATTTCTTCCATTTTTATCTCCTATGCTACTATTGAATAATAACTATTATTCATATAAGTATAACTATCTTTGTTTTTAACTTTATGTTTATGTACTTTCCTAAGCTTTCCAAGGTGTTCCCTATCTAGTGTATTATATATTAAATAAGACTCACCTTGTTTATCTTGGTACAGTATAAAATCTTGTTTAAAACTATCAAACGCTAAGCCCTGTAATACCTGTAAAGTCTCTATATTATTTATTAGTACTACTAAACTTGTCTCTACGTTGTACTTATAGACACCAATTGCACTATTATATCCTATATTTAAATCATCAAGGCAAGTCTGTAAATTAAAAGTGCGTTGACTATTTTCTTCACTACTTAGATTTGCTAGTTCAGCGCTTAGTATTACTACTTGCGTATACTCTAATTGTCTCATTATTTACCCCTTTGCCGTCTATTTGTTACACGAGTAACATTAGTTGTTAAATAGTGTTGTCTTTCTTTTATATCACCTT
>Ga0208643_1000777_pt1 | contig 19780 bp, 30 predicted proteins | sample VirMetDEL_Nov_12_FD_184516 | JGI IMG/M metagenome (GOLD analysis project Ga0208643, IMG submission 184516) | Aqueous microbial communities from the Delaware River and Bay under freshwater to marine salinity gradient to study organic matter... | ecosystem: Environmental > Aquatic > Marine >... | reverse complement strand
GTGGCAGTTGATACTTTGGCTCTGTTGACGAGAGTTACCATGGTTTATGCAACCCGTAAAATGGCGTTTGTTGCATCCGCCGTGGGGAACTGGATGGTGAACGTACCGGCCGTCGAGGTCTTGTCTGCACCGAAGTCCAATACCAAGGCAACCGGGTTGGTGTATGTGTGTGCCGGGGTCGTGTTGTAGACCAACGCGCCGCGTGCCGTGATCGTAGCCGTGGTAAACGACAGATCAGCGAAATCGGTGAACGCCGTAGTTCCCGAGGTAGTCGGGTCAATGCGCGTCAGTGTGCCGCCGCCCGCCACGTACGACCCGGAGTTGGCGACCTCGTTGACTGCGGTGTACGTAGTGGTCGCCGCGGTGAAGCTAGCGGAGTTGGTATACAACGCCAGCTTAAAGGTGTCGCCGCCGGTGAGCCGGAAGTCGTGAACGCCTTCAAGCAGTTGCTGCTTAAAGCTCGTCGCCATGAAATTGCCGGTAAAAGCCATATTATAGGTCCCTTATATGCGCAGCAAGCTGCGCATGGCCTGCTTGCTCCAGTTTCGATACGACCGTCGTGCGGTCCTCTGCTGCGGCCAGTCTAACATAATGCAGGACAACCGCCAACATCTGGTGGCGGAAGGCTTTTGCCTGCATCGCCAACTCGGGTGGCGCTGTATCCGCGATGTTAATCAGCCGGGCTACACACAACTCCGCCACCTGTTCGGGGCTATGACCGCCATTGGTGGACGTCATGACGTTGACTGCAAACGGCGTGACGCCTGCGGTAGTTTCGAACATAATCTGTCTCCCTACCGGATTTGGCCGTCGCGATAATCATCGCGCTTGCTGCGTGCATCGATGCCCGCAAGCTGCGACATCGCTTCTTGGTACCGGTCATTATACGTCTTCATCAGGTCCGCGTCCCCTTTCATGTACGTGTACGCCTCGACCAGCGTGCCGTACAGTAGCGCCGGTGCCGCGTTGGTTCCGAGCCACGACGTGCCAGAAGTCACGATGGACTCCGGGTCGTAGAAATAATGCAGCTCGACCTGATACGTGGCGTCGGGTGTAGGCCCGATGAGGAACGAGCCCTCTGTACTGACCGCGTCGCCGCTGAATATCCCGTAGTATTGCGGCTTACCTACCGTGGCCGGGTACGGATACGCCTCGCGGATGAAGCTCACGTCCTTGTCTTGCATGTACGTGTACTCTCCTGCGGCGCTGATCGCTGCAAATGAGAACACCGACAAGAAGTTCGCTGGGCGCGCTACGTATTGCGAGCCCGCGCCTACCGTAGTGGTGGCATTGGCGCGAAACTCAGGGATCATGACTGACCGGTAGATGCGCTGCTCCGCCTGCCGTACGAACGTGGGTATATTGGCGACAAACGTCGTCTCGGAGTTCTCGCAGTAGTTCTGGACCGCAGCTACAAGTTCAGTGTAGTTCATGGCTTATTTGCTCCGAGCGTACTGACCGCCCTTGGTCGCAGCCCCCATGCCACGGCACATGCCGCCCGAGGCTTTTTTCACGGCTCCGCCTTTTGCCATAGGGCGAATCGAGCGCTCATATACGCTCTTCGGGCTCATGGTGTCGGAGTCCGGATTACGTGGGGGGCGCGGGCTGGATTTCGGCGGCCGCTTTGGGTTGGCCTTTGGGCGTGGGGATTTCATATCAGTCTCCGATGCTAACGGTTACAGTGCCAACGGCACCGGTGAGGAACACTTCAGTGTGTCCTACGGGGTTCCACCCAAACAAGCCGCGACTCTCAGTCATCGACGTATCGGGGCGGGGGTCGCGCAACGATTGTGGGTCTACTACACGCACGCGCCCAAGAAAATTCTGTGGGTGGTCGGGGTCGACTACGTCCTTGCCAACGCGCATGCCCGTACGTTTCCCGTCTCTGGACTCCCAAACGAGGTCAGTCAGTGCATACCGAAACCCGGTTTTGTCGCAGTAGCCAAACGCTTTTTTGCCCGCTGCATAAGTCATCTATACCCCCCACCCGGAGTGAAGTGCAGCGATGCTCGGTCGTCGTCTTCGTCGGCGGCGAGCTGAAACTGCGCGTTATATTCGTCACGGAGCGCGGGCGCACGAGCTGCAGCCTCCGGTTTCTTCATGGCGATATGGAAGGCCAAGCCCGACACAAGGGCGGGGATAAACCGGGGTGGGATAGCCGCCGCGCCCGAGATACCCGAAACGAGGCCGTCAATACCTTTAAGGCGGTAGTACGCCACGGTGTACGCCGTGTCCGGCACCGGCCAGAGCGTAAACTTCACGTCACTGACCCCGCGATCGACGTATATTTGCGTGGGGCGCCCTTGGGTGTTCTTGTTGGTTTGCTGTGCGTACGTCGAAACACTGATGCGCTGTAGCGCCGTGTCGGTCTGGTTTGTGCCGGTCCCGTTGCGTAACTGGTGCTCAATGACATCGATCGTGTCTACCGGCAGGGTATACACCGCCGTGCCCGGCGTCAGCAACTGAGTACCCGACTCGATCGTAAACAAGTTCAGGCCGCGGTTCTGCCACTCCAGTGTCAGCATATTGAGGCTGCGCCGCACGGTCTTCAGGTCATAGCCTGACCGCATCTCGAGGCCCGCTCTCTCGAACGCCTCTTCGAAAATCTCTGCTAGGTCTGGGACGACAACGGCCATGGGTTATTTCCTATGCTGCGCCGTCTTCTCGGCAATCTTCTTGGGTTGCGCGACAAACTGCTTGCCTTTTTTAGTCCCACCGCGCTTGGCACGTGTGGTTGCAGCATACTCCTTATCCGACAAGGCCGCACGTGCTTTTTTGGGTAGGTACCGTTCGCCTGTGGCCTTGGGTCCTTGGGTCGAGGGCTTACCCGATTTCGTACCCCAAGCCTCTTTGGTCCACGCCGCGAGGCTTTTTTGCGGTTTCTTCATGCGTAGCCTCCGCCCTTGGCCTTGTACTGAATGGCAAGCATCTGTGCTTTCCTCGCGCTCCACTGCCCCGGCTTGCCGCCCTTACCGCCCGCCTTGATGTCGTTGAACAGGTCCTTCCGCATGGTTGGCTTGGTGTAGTTGCCAGCCTCGTTGACACGGGACTTGGGCTTTGCCGGAGTTTTGGCCATTACTTCGCCCTCGTCGGCTTGCGTTTCTTGGCCACACCTTTCAGTGAGCCCTTGTTCTCTGCGGCGTAGAACACGCGCTCGCCCTTGTCTTTGCCATACTGCTTCTGCATGGCGCTCTTGATCTTCTTGCCCTTGGATGTGAGTGGCATCTAGCGAGCGCTCCCCTTGGTTTTGCCCGCCATGCAGCACCCGTCGCCACGGCCGACTTTTCCGCCACGGGCTAGTTTTTTGGGGCTTGATTTCAGGCTCTTGATTGTACCGAGTGTGTCAGGGGTAACAACACGGGTCCGTGGTCGTGGGTCTGGGGTGTCACCGTAGTTCTTCATCTTGTTTCGATCCGCCTTATCGAAGCCCTTCTTACCCTCGGGGGAGAGGTCATACATACTCTTCTTGGTGGGTGTCTTCTTGGTGGGTTTCTTCACGGGGTTACCTTTCATCTGGGTGCGCATCTGCGCGCGTGATATGGCCATGTCAGCAATTCCATGCCCGTAGCGACAGCGCCTTACGCGTAGGTTTGCCTTTGTCGTCCTTCATGGGGCCGGGCATTCCACTCATGCGTGCACAGAACGACTTCCGCCGCGCTGCGTCCTTTTTCGTCTTGGGTTTCGGCGCCGGGGGTTTGAGGTTCATACCCTGCTTCTTGGCCGAAGCGCGCCCTTTAGCGTTAAGGCCCCCTTTCGGGTCCTTGCCTTCTTTGCGCTGCCACGCGGGAGATTTAGCCATCTATACACCCCGTATCTAGAGCCGCTACCAGCGCCGCGCCCGTCTGGATTGACTGCGGCCCTGCATCAGCAAGTAATGCCCCCACGTGCGCGTCCCGCAGGTGGGCAGTCCCGTCACATATCGCGGCCTGACTTACGATCAGACAGCCACTTACGAGCAGCGGTAGCGTCAGTAGAGCGCTCCGCGCGATCGATGCGCTTGCGCGTTTCGACGTACTCATTCAACTCCTCCTCATGACTTACGTCGTTTGCGTCAGCCCTCCCGCGGATGTACGCTAGCCCCACCGCGGCACCAAGGGTGACAAGGGCAGCGAATAACAATTTAATCCGCCCGATCAGCGCCAGCCCGATGCCCATGCCTGAAGCCTCTCCCGAAGAATAAATAGTGCCAGACCCGCAATGATAACGCAGCCCCCCAGCACTATAATCTGCGCCGTGCCGTCCAGCGCTTGTACCGCAGCTATGGCACCGCCCGCGGCAGATGCACCCTGCACTATAGTCGCCTGAACCGTGCGGCTTTGCGTGGCCTTGGTGCGCTCCGGATGCGGTGCTTCTTTCGAAGCCCAGTCAGCCTCAGCGTACACGCGGCGGTCCAACTCAAAATGAGGTCCATCCTTGAACGTGGTCCAGTCACCACCCCAAATAATAGGGACGCCTTCTTTGCGCGCGGCGTCTTTGATCGCAGGCCCGAGCCGGTCGTAGAGTGGCCACGCAAACTCGCCCTTGCCCGTCGATGGGTCGATAGGTAGTAGATCAACCGCATGCCCCGTCAGGTGGCGGCTGTTCATCGTCTTGGACGCGCCTGACGCAACCAGCTGTTCCTGCCGTTTCTTGGTGCGTAGTCCTTCGATTACTGCGAAGTCCAGCGGACTGTCTTGCAGCGCCCTGTCAATGACGCTCCGCAACTTGGGGTGAATCCCCTGCAGGTTGGACAAACTGCGCGCAGAATACTTCCTCATTGATCTCGCCCCTTTACCATCATCGTGTCTATCCGGCCATTTATCGTTTGCAGCATGTTCAGAATTTGATCGAGCTGCGCGGCGGTAGCTTCGCGTTCCTCGCGGCGCGCCATATCTCGGGCCCCAGCCTCTGCGCGAAGTACCGCGATGTCCGTCGCATGTAGGCTCTGCGTCTTGTGCAACATCCACACCCATATGACCGCGGGGACAATCAGATACTTCATAGCGGCATCGATGAACGGTAGTGCGTCAGTCATATAGCCTCCTAGATGAAAAACAGCGTCGCTGCAGTCACGTTGGTGGCCGCAGATACAACCGGATCATCAGCGAACAGCACCCCATCTCCGGGAATCGTAATATGATGCGTATCGCTAGCTATGAAGTCCATATCGATAACCGTCGGGCCGCCAACGCCATCAGTGAGCGTAAGACGGCCGGGGCCCGCACCAATAGTAGCAATGAGCGCACCGAGCCTAGCGCGGCCAAGGGACAGTGCCCCTGTACCGGTAACGCGTTTTGCGCGTACATCCGAAGCGTACATAGGTTACCCCTTCTTGGTAGCTGGTTTTTTGGTCGGCGTCGGCGTTGGCGTCGGCTCGCGCCGGGCTAACTCATCTGCGTCTGCAGGTACCCACTTAATACTCATGGTTCACCTCACGCTGCTGCGATCGTCGCGCCGGTGTCCGAACGCTTCCAGTCGGTCCCGTTCGAGAAGGCGATGATCGGGCTGCCCGCAGCGCCGTTCGATACATAGATCACGGTACCCGCACCTGCGGCAGAGGCCGAGGGCGCTGTGGCTACGGTATATGTGGGGAGTTTTGCTGCGCCGGTGATGTCACCGACAAAGCCGTTGGCCGAGTTTACTGGGCCAGAAAACGACGTAGTTCCCATTAGAATCTCCTGTCTGGGTTAAGGTCAGCCGCATCATGCGACTGTCAGGGATAGCCTCCAAGGTAGCACGTTGCGGTGGGGCTGTCTACACAACGAAAAAGGCCCACCGAAGTGGGCCTTTCCAGAGCTAAGTTCCTTCTTTGGCCCGCCGTAAGTAATCAGCCATGCGGACCGCCGCGTCGACGTTGTCCCCTATGAGCCCCAGTGCACGGTTGCATGAGTTACACAAAAGGCCGCGCACCTTCCCGGTATCGTGGCAGTGGTCGACACACATATTGGCGTAGCGCTCGCTTTTCTCCGCTTCGCAAGTGTGGCATATGGCGCACACCCCCCCTTGGTCAGCGTACATGCCTTCCCATTGGGCTAGGGTGATCCCGTACGTACGTTTTAGCATGGTGTCCCGAACATTGCGGGGTCTCCGTTTCCGGTACTCCCGCATATACGCGGCTCGGGCAGCTCGGTTCCCCGGAGAAGTATCCCCCGACGCATATTTCTCATCCCAGAAAAAGTTTTCTGGGCCTATAGGCTGGTGTATTTCATGCCGGCGAAGCCTGTGGTTGTCTGAGGGGCGGTCCCCAACTCCCGAAACAAACACCCAAAAATTATCTGTCCACTCTGGTACCATACCATAGCGGTTCCGAGACTTATGCCAAGACCACAGTGAATATAATGGGTGTTTCTCGCGTTGGCCCCAATCTTCGGGCCTCTTAGCCGTTTTGAGTGTCATGGCGTACTCCAAGTAAAAGGGGCAGGATTACCCTGCCCCTTTTATATCCGCGCGCAATGTACGGATCAAGCGTAAACGTAACTCAGACCCCAGGGCTCGCATACATGCCGAGCGGATCAGACACACCGAACGAGTAACGCTCACGGCTCTTGTACCGTACGTTACCTGTATCGAAGTCGCCGTCCATGGAAGTCGCCAGTGGGGAGCGCACGAAGTGCTTGTACCCGTTTGGTACGTCCGTACCGAGGAACCAAGCATCGCTGTCGGTCAGATAATGGTTGACGCGGTAGCCTTCAGGGATGGACCCGTTGGACTTCAGTGCGTTCAAGTCATTGTCTGCAGTGCCGACACGCAGTTCTGTTTGCAGCAAGCGGGTTGCTACGAACATCAGCGCCGGTGGAACGATCAGCTTGCGCGGACGTGCCGCGATCAACAAGCCACGCTCATCGACGAAGGCCGCGATGTCAATCACAGCCTGCTCGAGCGAGGTCTCGTTCAAATCGGCATCAACCGCAGGGCGGTTGCGGTTCGTAACGCCACTCACCGTGGGGTGCGCAGTGTTGAACAGCGTGACACCATCACCACCATTAGCCGTGGTGAAGCCGGTGTTCAGCAGCGAGGCTGCCTTTACCTGCTTGGTGTACGACATAGCCCGGGCGAGCGCCTTGGTGTAGCGCGCGGAGAGCGAATCATACAGGTTGTCCTCCATGGCTTCCTCGGTGATCGAGAAACCCATAGCCACTGTCTCGTGGGTATAACGAGCAGTGTACGACTCCTGTGCGTTGTCGTACGAGATCGCCTGACCTTCGTTCTTGACCGGTGCAGCACCGAAGCCCGAAAGTTTGGTTTCCTCTTCGAACGAACGTTCGGAGGTTTCGGTCTCATAGATTTCCGCATGCTCGTTCTCGTACTTGTCGTACTCAAGTCCGAACAATGCGTTGAGGCCGGGTAGAAGCTCTTTTAGGAGCTGGGCGCGTGAAATAGCCATGTGTTATGCTCCTTATGCCACGCCAAGACCGGCAGTGTACGCGTGGGACGACGGATTGAACTTTACAATCACGTCGGTGAACGCGTCACCTACGGTCGAGGAAGTGCTTTCTACGAAACCAACGACCTTGAAAGCGATCGTGGCGGTGGCAGCCGAAGTGGCAACGTCCAGCGCAACGGCGGAGTTACCTGTGGCTGTGTTGCCCGCGGTCTGATTCACACCCATGTTGGTGTGCAGCAGGGCCTGCGCAACGGGCGCGTCAGCTTGGATCGCGAACAACGTGTTCGGATCATCTACGACGTACGCAACCGCGTCTGCCGCTACGGTGCCCGTGGGCCAGTAGTTGCGGGTCGTGAAACCGTAGGTCGCATCGGTATAGGCACAACCGACAAAAATACCGACCGTACCGGCAGCGAATGCGTCGGCGGCAGTGCCGACATTGGTTACCTTCGTGATGGTGCCGTCGGTGTGTACCTGAACGACATCGCCATTGAAGATGTTGGCCGCGTAACCGGAGGCAATCTTGATCATGCGCGTGGAACCCGCAAACGGGGTTCCACCAATCAGATTGATCGGGCGGAGGCCATAGGGAGAAGCTGTAGTAGCCATGATAAGTCTCCTAGAAGGCGGGGATCACAGCAAGAAGCGGGTGCTACTTGCCAAACGAGGTGCGTGAAGACCGTTCTGGTTTCAGTACGGGCATACGGGGGTCGGAGTTACGCATGTAGTTGTTGTCCACCGCGTCCATTGCGCGGCTCGCTTCATCCAACTGAACCTCAATACGAGATTCTGCGATATCGTCCGAAATTGCACAGAGAAGGAGCCCACCCACTTCGATGTTGTCCTTGAACCGGGAGTCCAAGTCCGAAACGAGCTTCATCTCGGGGTGATCTGTGGCTTTGACCGGTGTATATCCCTCACGAAAGCGAGTTGATACGTTGGGGTTGTCCGAGTTACCCAGCAGTGAGGTGCGAATCCACCGGTATTTTAGTCCGGGGCGTGATTCGGGTGTAGGTAACGCTGATGGACGAGTCCATGTTTTTTTGCGCGATGTTGCGTCGCGAGTCTCAGCGGTCCGGGGGGTACGATCAACCATTTTTAGCGTCCTTCAGAAGTTGCGCCGCATACTGTTCGGGCTTTAGGCCCAGCCGCTTGGCGAGAGCGGCCTGTGTCGAGGTCAGTTTCACACGGCGTGGTGAAGGTGCGGACCGTCCCGCAGAGGCCACCACGTTAGCCGATCTCCGCGGAGTGGAAGTGACCTCGGCCTCCCGCCCGTTGGAAAATACATCCGCAAACCGTTTCCGGACTGCGGCGTCGATGCCATTATAGTACGTTTCGCTATTAGTATCAACACCGTCGCGTACGAGCCGTTCGTGCACGCCAAGCGCGAACCCGGTCATCTCGCTATTGTCGCCGTACCAGCTGTTGTCCTCGAGCCACGCCTTTTGGCGTGCATCTAGTTTTACTTCTGCTGGCTTGGCCTGTTGCGGTGCTTGCTGCGGCGCCTGCTGAGTCGCCGGTTCGGTCGCGCGCGGGGTAGGGCGATAGTTTTGCAGTTGGGTCAGCCTGCCCTGCAAGTCGATAAGCCGCGACTGCGCATCGACCAACTTATCGGAGTCGCCCAGCTCGTATGCGGCCTTGTACGCCGCCTTCGCGTTGGCCAGCTCCACCTCGATCCGGCCTTTGGCCTGATCTACTACGGCGGACTGGCCGTGCAGCAGCTGGTCCTGCAGCTTCGTGTTTTGGTCGTGTACCGCTCTGGCGTACTTCACTGCCTCTTCGCGTTCACGGGACGCCGCTTCACGTTGCCGGGCAGCCTCTTTCGCCTCGAACGTGAGTTTCTTGATGCGTTTCTGCACCGACTCACTGTAGCTTTCGAGGTCTCCCTCGTCCGGAATTTCTGCGGCTGCGTCAGTCTCGGCACGCCGCGGTTTCTCATCCTCTGGGACGTCGTCTACAATCTCGATTTCGAGTTCGGCGTCTTCGTCGAAGAGATCGTCGGCCTCTTGGTTTGCTTTCGTATTCATGTAGGAGCCCTCTTTGTTGCGGCCTTGACTGCGTGCATGGCCGCAATCTCGATGTCCGTTTGTGCCAGCGCCTTTAGGCGCCCAACTTCGATGCAGTGACGCCGGTCAATATCCTCGTCGCCCCCATATTCTGGGGACGGGATCAGCTCGATCAGGTCGATGAGAACGGCCGCTTTGCTTTTGATCTCGTCAACGATGCTGGCACCGGACGGATTAAAGCTGATGCCTACGCGATACTCGCCTTTTGTCATATTCACGCCCTCGCAAACCCGCGGGGGTCGTCTACCACCGCTTCAACTGTGTCGTCGTTGATGAGGCGAAACTCTTTGCCGCCAATCGTGAACCGCGTGCCCGAATAGGACCGGAAGATCACGAAATCACCCTCTTTGCACCATGGCCCACTCGAGAACTTATTCGGGTCCGAGTACGCATCCGCGCCTACAGCGACAACCATGCCGATGATTGAGGCCGTCTGCTCTGCGTTTTTCAGGCTATCTGGGCGATATACGCCGCCTGTGGTCTTCTCTTGCACGTCTAGCGTCGCAATGAGTAGGTGGTACCCAACCGGGTTGGGGAGCCGTAGGCGCGTCGCCTCGTCTAGCGGTGTTGGTTCGTACATCGTATACCTCGTGCAGCGGTTTCGGCCCGCTGTAACCGTCGCCGGACTACCCGGCATGCGCTACAATATGTAGCGTTTACTCAGTCCTCAATATACCTCTGCTCGATTTCTGTAATATCGGCAAGCATTATCTCGATCGCCTCTACCTTTGCGGTAGCCTTTGCGTACTGGACGTAATCCTTGGCGCCCCCTGCTAACAGGTACTCGGTTACCTGCGCTTTGTACTCATTCATGCGGCGGCGAAGGGCCTCTAGTTCGTTCATTGTCCACCCCCCTGTGGCTTGGTTGCGTCTCTGATAATCGCTTCCGCGGCTTTAAGGCCCAGCTCTGCGCCTTGCTGCTTCTCCGCGCTGGATTCCTTGCGGATGTCCGTCGCCAGCTTGGCCCCGATGTTGGCCCCCGCGCGCCGATCTTCCGATTTAATCCGGTCAGACTGAACCTCCACGTTTGCCATCCGGATTGTGGCGTCCAGCTTCAGTTTTTCTAGGTCCATGAGCGCCTCGTGCTGGGCCTTCGCTTCCTTCAGCGACACCTCGCGCTGCTTGATCTCCAGCTCCGCACGTTGGATTTGCGTCAGTGGGTCTTGGGCGGCCTCTTGTGCCGCCTGCGTTGCTGCTGCCGCTTGGTTCTTTTGCAGTAGTTTACCCGCTGCGGCCGCCGTTAGACGCGATATTTCCCGCTCTACATCTTCTGGCAGCGTGGCTTCTGGGTCTGGCATTTCTACGCCCAGATGTGTTTGAATCTCCACCCGGTACTGCATCGCCACGTGCTCGGTGATGTGCGCCGCCAATGCGCTCTGGATGGCCGCCGCAAACGGCGACTGCCCGACAAGCTGCATGATCTTGGGGTCTTGCGCCGCCGCCAAGTGCACCGCGATGTGCGCCTCATGGTCCTGATAGGCAAACGCCTTTATCGGCTCTTGCTTCAGGATCGCCATGTTCTCGGTTACCGGGTCCTTCGGCTTGATGTCTTCTGGCAGCTTGATGATGTCGTCCGCGTCTTGGATGCCCAGTACCTCGAGCATCTGACGATGCAATTTGCCAAGGTCATACAGCTGGGGCGCCTGTTGCGCCAGCTGCAGTGCTGCTTGGTACTGTACGACGCGTTGCGCCATAGTAGCTGCGTTCGGGTCGGATACCGGTACGACGTCAACACTACGGTTAAAGTCGTCAACCCGGCTAAACTCCCCCTCGATCTGGTAGTCGTACTGTGCGGGCATGTAGTCGTGGATTACCGCTGCGATCAGCCGCAGTTCCCGCTTCAAGGACGCGTGCAGGCGCGCTTGTACGCCGGTCATCACTTTCATGGACCGCTCGAGCAGGGCCAGTGTTGTGCCTACTGGCGCCTCGGGGTTCATGTTGCCTACTTGCACATCGGCCACAGAGCCGATGCGACGGCCTTCCTCGACCACGTTGCCGAGTAGCTGATACAAGACTGCGGACGGTTCTTTGTACGGGAGCGGGAACAGCGAATCACGCAGTGTACCCCCGCCCACGTCTACGTCGCGCCACTCGCCGGGCTGCAGCGGGGTGCCGTCACCCTTAATCCGCATGCCCCGGGCCTTCAGCCCTGCAGGCAAGTTCGACAGCGTACCGGCATCGATGAGCTGGCGCATGATTGAGGTCGCGGACTTTGCAAGTCCCCCGATCATATGGATAAGGCCGGTGCCGTAGAACCCCATGCCGGGCAGATACCGATAGTGCACAAAGTGCATGCGTTTCATCTTGCGTTTGTCGTCGTCATACCAATTCCGACGGATTGCCAGAATCTCACGGGATGACTTGTCGATTGTGACCACATACGGCCGCGGGATGCCGTCTGGGTCGTCGTATTCCTCGGGCATGTTCATTGTGACGTGCATTTCCAGCACTGTGTGCCGGTCGTCGTCGTCGATCACGGCTTCTTCGCCGTTCATCTCGTCGTATTTCTCTTGGATATCGGACATATCGGCCGTGGGTTCCGGCAACTCCACGTCGCGGTAGAACCCCCCAACCTGCAGTTTCATGATCTCGATCGGTGTTTTCTTCATCACGTGCGTGTACCGCTCGCAGGTCTGCAGGTCCGAGGCCCCGTATGACACGACGAAGTCCTCCGCGGGTACAAACGCTGACACCGCGCGCTCTAGTAGCGGGTCGTAGTATACCTTTTTGAACGAAGACCCGGCCAGCGGTAGGCGGAACAACATCTGTTCCATCTCTTCGCGGTACTCCGGCATGTGCTCCGTCAGCTGGTAGTTCAGCTCTTGCTGTACCCGCTGCGCCTGCTCGGTTTTCTCCGTGGTCAGCTGACCGACAATCTTTGTGCGCACTGGGCCCGAGGCGGGGAACAGCTCACCCATGGCCTGCGCTTGGAACCGCACCACGGCCTCGGTCAACATAGGGTGAAACACCCCGGACGCGCCTTCCCATGGCTGGCTGCGCTCCTCAATCTTCATGCCCAGCAGGTCAAGCCCTTTGACGTATGCCTTGGCCCAGTCGGACCGCGACATCCTGTCGGACTCGAATGACGCCACGAGCTCGCTGGCCATACTGCCCAGAACATCTTCGTCTATGAAGTCCGCTAGGTTCGCGTCATGGTCGGGCGTCTCTATGAGTTCGCCGTTTTCGTCAACTTCGAGCTCGACGATAATGCTACCGTCTTCCTCCTCTTCGCCGGGAGGCATCTCGATCTCGACCTCGAGCGCGTCAGGGTCCTCGGCACCAAAGGCATCAGTCATGTATTCTTCGGTGAAGGGCTCAAGCGGTTTCTCGATGGCCATGGGGTGCTCCTAGCATGATTTCGCTAATAGTAGTCTACTTTGCCTCTGTATGGCAACTCGTCGTCATCTTCATCCGTCGGTAGCCGTAAAAACCCCCCTTGGCGGAATCTCAGCAGTGCCATTATGCACGTATCGACGTGGTCGTCGTTGGCCATAAACGGGAACCCCGCAATCTCCTCTACGACCTCCTCGGCCCAGCGCCTCTCGGGTACCCAACACATACCCGCCGATATGATGTCGGCCACCGAGTTCAGGCGGGCCATCTTGTCACCCGTGCCGCGGTGCGGCGTATACTCCTGCACGGGGATACCCGCACGGCGCATTTCTTGGTAGAGGGCGGTACCGGCAGACTTCTTCTCGACAATAAACGCGTCCGGGTCCCACTCCTTATACTCTTCCATGGCCATGCGCTTCAGTTCGGGGAACTCGAGGCGTTGCTTTATGGCGTTCAGCAGAATGATCTGGTGCGAGTTCTCCTGCTCGTTCTTAAACACACCCCATGTCGTCAGCGAGGTAAAGTCGGCACGGTTGTTTGTCTCGGCCGCCGCATCGAGAGACATGATCACGTACTCGCACGTCGGTGGGTCATCTTTAGTCCACGACCGCCACCATTCGCGCTTGATGATCGCCGCTTCTTCGGCTGTCGGCGTCTGCTGATACTGCGCGTTCCACTGGAACACCGGCATAGATGCCTTTGTGCGCCGTAGCGCCGGTAGGTCGAAGAACTCAGGCCATAGCGCCTTCTCTACTATGGTCTCGTGGCCGTCGTCATCGGTGACCGGGACCGACATGATTGCGGGAAACTCAAAGACCTCGTACTGATCTGCGCCCTCGTTAGCGGTCATGTCCGCGATTAGGCGCCCAATCATGTCCGACTGGTGCCATCTGGTGTTGGATACGACATTGCCGTTCGCTACGAAGTTATGAGTATCCTCGACCTCGATGTCGAAAACATCCTCACGACCCCTACGACGTATCTCGGCCACCACTCTCAAGGTAGTCTGCCGCTCGGCGATAGGTGTCTGCATCCCGGTTGTTGCGCAGGAGCAAGTTGCATCCATTGCAGAGCAGTCCGCGAACCCGTCCGGTATCGTGGCAGTGGTCAACGGCAAACGGGTGGTCTCTATGCCATGTCCGTGGTCGCTCGGCGGTATCTGCGCTGACGCCACAAACGGCGCACCGGTTTCCTTGCTTATCGAGAAGTGCTTCGTAGTCGACGAGTCCGATACCATAACGGTTCCGCATGTGGGCGTCTCGGGTGGCGTCACTATTGTAGTGCGTACCTTTAGCCCTCTGCTCAGAGTAGGCTTGGATGTTGTAGTGGTGGGTGCACAGCCCGCGGGCACGGGCCCGCTCGGCGCAGTCCGGCTGTGCACAGGTTTTGCCTCTGTGTACACCCCAGTTGCCCGACCCGGTGGGGAATGCTTCACCCCCAAGACCCTTTCGGGCGCGATGGTAGTGGTATTTGCATAGTAGCCGTGCGTATTTTTGCTCGGTGCAATCGGCACGAACGCACGTATCCGCATCCCCGGCTTCAGCTCCCCCAGTTTTACCCATGTCTCTCCAGCTCCAGTAACTACGAGGAACGGATGCCTCGTATTCCCAGATACAACATTACCGTCCTCCATGACAACATCAAACGTGTCGTCTTGACCCATATTGGCCCAGTTAAGCACTTTTTTGTTCGCTAGCTGGGCCCCATCGTAGCTCGCAACCATGTCCCCCGGGCGGATGTCGCGCAGCGCGCGCTCGGTCCCGTCGGACATCAAGACCGCAGTGTCGCCAGTCATGCAGTGGACTACGGCCACGGCCCCCCCGGGCATAAGACGCGTTCTCGCGCCGTATACGAACCATTCATATGCCTTCGTGAACACCCCGTAGTTGCCGTTAAGTACGTCTTGCTCGGAGTGCGGGTCGTCGATGAGGAGTAGGTGGGCGCCCCGGCCCGCCAGTGCCGACCCGACGCCCGCGGCAAAGAACTCACCCCCCTTGTCGGTGTTCCACCGCCCGGCGGACTTGGAGTCCGACGCCAGCTTCACGTCCGGAAACACTTCTCTGAACGCATCGCTGTTGATCAGGTTCCGGACCTTACGGCCGAAGTCCACCGCGAGGTCTGTGGTGTGCGACACGAGCATCACCTTGTGGGACGGGTTCCGCCCCAAGTACCACGCTGCGTAGTATATAGACACCAGCTGTGACTTACCGTGGCGTGGGGGTACCGATACGCAAATACGGTCTTTTCTGCGTGCTTCGATATCCTCCAGCAGCCCGGCCAACTTTCTGTGGTGGGCACCGATCTTGTAGTCCGACTGCATGTGCTGGCAGAACGCGAGCAAGTCAGTGCGGAGTGTATGTAGGCGCTGGCGCTCCGCCAGATCGCTCACGATCCCCTCCAGCTCGGCCAGCTCATCCGCATCCAGATGGTCTATGTTGACCAGCAGCAGGTCTATGTCGGCCTGCGTAAACGACGGGGTGCTGTCAAGCATCTATGATGTCCGCGTCGTCGATGTCGGGCTCGGGGCCCGCAGGGGTGATATCTTTCAGGGCGTTCAGTTTCGCCCGCAGCTTCTCGCGGATGTCGTCCGTAGTCTGGTGCGTGACCGTCACCTCGCTGCGCTCCGTGAACAACCCTACGTCGGTGATCTTACCCAAGAGCTCCAGCGCCCGCAGGCGGATGCGCGGGTCCGGGTTCTCCGTCTCGTCGATCAGCTTGTTGGTCACCATGTGCCGCACTTGGATGGAGTCTTGCACCACCGCATGTCCGAACCGGTTTAGGATATCTGCTGTCAGCTTCAGGGCGGCCGGTGTGAGCTTGGCCATGCGTGCCGGTGTAGCGGCGGACGATGTAGCCATTGGGTCTTTGGCATACTGGGTGGCCAGCGCGGCCGCTACCTGCATATCCTGCTCGGTAGCCTCCAGCTCGAGCCCGTGGTCGGAAAGCATACGGGCCGCGTTTGCGGCCGCCCGCGCCGTCTGTATAAGGTCTCGCTGCCCTACAAGGTCATCTTTGCTGGGTACGGGAATGTCCGCGTCTATATTAAGGTGCAGCGACATGGCTGATGTTTCCTGCGTTGCAGCGCATAACACGCCGATACCCACATTGTAATGCACCGGGGGGTCTTTTGTAAACGGGGGACCCATTCTGACGTATTTTCTGCTGAAGGGGGTGGGTACAACACGTTGGGTACACAAAACAATAGGGGGTGGGGGGTCTATTTTGTGGGTAAAACATACAAAAACAGTCAGGATATGGCGTCGTTTGCGGGGAATAGTATGTATAGAGCGGCGCCGCCCCGCCCGCCTTAGGGGGGGATGCCCCTAGGTGGGGGTCGCCATACCGCCTAATCCGCCCAAACGCCCCGTTATGCGGTTCATATAACGGTAAAAGCCGCGTAAAACGGGGTGAAACCCGGACAGGCGCGTTATATCGTGCTATACATTAGGAATCAACGGGCAATCAAGCGCCGTTGGCCATTCCTCGAAAGGGAAAATATCATGACCACCCCTAAAAATAATATCGTATCGCCCGCGTTGATTGCTGCTGCTGCTGCTTACTTCAAAGCAGACGACACGCTGATTGCCAAGCGTACCGCTTTGGGCAAGGCATTCGTTGCCGATGGGATTCAGCTTGCGACGGATTTCAAAGAGAAGACGGCCAAGGAAGCGGGCCGCGCGGATCGCTACCAATCGCTTAAATTCTTGGCGCAATCATCGCTTCCCGCCGCCGTTACCGCCGCATTGCGCGACGCTGACGTTGCCGGGGCCAAGGCAATTAAAGCGGACGGCGTGACGCTGACAAAAACGGAATGGTCGCGACGGATCCCGGCCAAGATTGTTAACATGCAAAACGCGTTTGCCTTGTTTCTAAAGGAAGGTGGATCCACCGATAAGAACGGCGCCAAGGCAAATGCACCACGCGAAATAAGCGATCGTATCAAGGATGAAATCGCCAAGCTGAAAAAAGCGGTTTCGACGGATCGCGACGCGGAAGCGCCAACCGCGAAATTTGACCACGCCGAAATGTTGGCCACGTTCCAGCGAATCCTTGACCTTGCCAAGTAAAACGACCAGCCCCGCAGCCGAAAGGTTGCGGGGCTTTTTTGTGTCCGGATTTTCGCGTCGCCGCCGCCACCGCGCGGCGCGGGGCTTTATACCAGTTACATATCGCAGCGGGAAGCGCATAGCCCGGCGGGAAGCGCGGGCCGTTATGCGTTACGCATAACGCGCTGTACCAGTTACATATCGCAGCGGGAAGCGCGGGCCGTTATGCGCTACACATAACGACTTGGTAGCGTCGCGGTGTAAGTGGCATGGATCAGCTCGAAGAACCGAACTGCCCTGTTAGACGTTGGGGTGTCGATGCTATGGGCCTCGGCGTAGATAGGCATAACCACGACTTTTTGCAGGCCAGATGCTTTGGCGGACGACAGCATGTCGGCGAAGTCTTCGGCACCGTACTTGTCCATCAGCCGGGGCTCCTCGGTAGGCACCACGCGCCTGTCGGGTAGCGGGCTGCGCCGCTGACCTACACCATGCCACAACTCTATCTGGGCCAGCCGCGCGGCTTCGGCCACGGCACGCGCCCGCTGTTCGGTAGCATAGGCACCAAGGGGCCGGTTCCGTATCTTGGGGGCGCAGGTCTTGCAACACAGATACGTGTTGTCTTCGGTCTCTACGGTGTCGCGGATCGGGTTGAACAACAGCACCAGCACGTCGTCTAGCTTCGGGCGCTGCGCGCCGCATAGGTAACACGATGTGCCGTAGGAGGCGCGAAGGCGCTGCTTCAGGTCGTCGGGATTAGCCATGTCTATTTTCTCCTGTCTATTTTCTACTGTCTATTTTCTACTGTCTATTTATGCTGCCGTCAATAGCCTGTCTATTATTCGCTGTCTATTATACACAGTCTATATTGTACTGTCTATTTTTATGGGGCGGAAAACCCACTTTCCGTTATGTGTTCCATATAACGTGTTGTACCAGTTATATATCGCAGCGGGAAGCGTATTTACAGAACATTACCGAATAACAACAGGTTACGCGGAATATAGACTGTATATATGGCGTTTTTGGAGGGCGCAAAAGGTGAAATAGACTGTTAATTGTGAGGCTAAGTCATTGATATAGGCTAATGTTCGTAATGTTCTGTATTTTTTTGCCCAAAAAGAACGCGCAAGCCATTGATAACACACGATAATCTCGAGATGTTCAATTTGTTCGGTCCCCAGAAGGTATCACTACCTAAATCCATTTTAAATCTCCTGTACAACCATTTCTACACAGACAAAAACGGAAAATAAAAACGATTAAACCGTAGAAAATGCGTTCTTTGAGAACAAAACGAACATTACTGCAAAAACAAGGACTTAGCACAGATGCCCCAAATACCCGAAGGGTTTATATAAGAGTTTCAATAACTTACTTTATATATACCCTGTTTTTCTTGCCTTTTCTCTCTAATTTTATCCTTATATTTCAATGGGTTAATTTGTTCGGTGCCTTACAGAACATTGCGAACATTAGGGTGCCGACCCTCGGCCGTTATGCGGAGCGCATAATACGCAGTCTATTTTACCGCCAAGCCCATGATATCATGGGGCTATCGCCGCCTACCCCCTGCACCAGTTCCGGCAATGCCCCCGCACCCCGACGTCGTTTCGCTCGTAAAATATGTTTTCACCTAATATTGACATACGAGCCAACTTGTTGTATTCTATAGACTGTTACCGCCTACCACATCGGCTTGGCTGCTCTTTGACATTGTTAGACACTACCCGCTAGGTTTCGTTATGTGTTCCGCATAATGATCCGATAATGCTAGACGACCTGCTACTCTACCGCGTCGGGGTGATGAACCATCCCGCTGATCCTTAGACGGTGCGACGCCTCTTGCGTTGTGCTGTTGTTCCAGCCCGTGCCCGAGACAAGCCTTGTGCCTCTTGCGGCCTACCGGATTTACGGACGACACGGCGCGGTAAGAACCCGAAACACGGGCATGGTGTATCGCGTGAGCGATCACCTCAACGAACCTATAAGGCAGGCGTTCAACAAAAGAGTGCATCATGCGGACTGACACCCCGCGCGGTGCAAGGAACACAACGACCCGCAACACGGCGCTCGCAATTATGCGAACCGCATAACCCCAAGGAGACGACACCATGACATTCGACACACTCACCTTATCGCTGCCTGCCCACTGGCTTCCGGCCATTGTAAACGACGACCCGACTGGCCTCGACGGCACCGAATACACCGCGTTCCAGCGATGGGTACGCGACACCTACACGAACCTCGGACTGTTCCATGTCGGGACCATCGCCGACGACACCCACTTCGCCCGCTACCATGACGCCGCCGAGTACGGCGTGCTGGCCTGCGACTGCTACGACGTAGACCTGTGCTTTGAGCCTGCATGGCCGGGCGACAGCGCCGCAACGCATTAGGCGTTGCGCGTTATGCGAAACACATAATAAAGGAACCAGACCATGACAACCAACACCAAGATCACCCGCGCCGCTATCCAGACAGACAACGCCTTCCGCAACGCGTTTGCTGCTATCTGCCGCCGCGCCCTGCCCTACATGGCCGCAGACGCCTACCACATGGACCTGCTGTACGATGCCGAGTCTGCTGCGCGCATGAACCCCGGCGACCGGATTTACCTTCTGGTGCGTACGTTGGGTACGTTCGTGTATATGTACAGCGACGACGCCGTGGCCCAGATACCCAAAACAGACGGGCAGGCTGTGCTGCGCGTGGTGCGCGGGTCCTTCGACTCGTTCACCGTGACGATCGTGTACGACGTAGAGAAAGGGCACAGATGAAAAGCAACGGCGACGGCACCGGCAGCGGCAGCGGCAACGGCAGCGGCGGAGGCACCGGCGGCGGCGGCAACGGCAGCGGCGGAGGCACCGGCGGCGGCTACGGCAGAGGTAACGGCACCGGCAACGGCACCGGCAGCGGCTACGGCCGCGGCTACGGCAACGGCAGCGGCAACGGCGACGGCCACGGCCGCG